>Ga0364916_10017_pt1 | contig 105146 bp, 96 predicted proteins | sample SorcelJu500001C4_2_FD_206964 | JGI IMG/M metagenome (GOLD analysis project Ga0364916, IMG submission 206964) | Enriched cells from Trout Bog Lake Hypolimnion, Wisconsin, USA - BchlTB.June20.5000.01.C4 | ecosystem: Environmental > Aquatic > Freshwater > Lake > Hypolimnion/Profundal zone | place...
ATAAGCGTGATTAATGGGAACTTTAACAATAACTACGCTACTTTATTCATGTAAATGCATGCAAAAACCAGATTTAATTTCAACAACATTGAGCGTCGAACCTGAGATGCAAGTTTCTCGGATTGCAGTTCAAACTTCTGCGCGACTCCATATGGGTTTTTTTGACCTCCATGGTGGTTTAGGACGGAAATTTGGCGGTATAGGTTTAGCCTTAAACGCTCCGCAACTAGAATTGGTTGCAAGTTTGTCACATGAGCCTTTACAGGTCACTATGTCAGGTAACCATGATGCTAGTTCTCATTTGGCTGTTTTGGCCAAAGTTAAAAAAATTACGCAGCAGATGATTGACGAATTTTCGCTTAAAGGTTATCTCAATTTACATTTAGAGCACCATATTGCCGAGCATGCAGGATTGGGTTCTGGTACGCAATTAGCCTTAGCCATTGGCACCGCAATTAGCCGGCTTTACCATCTTAATTTATCGCCGTTGCAAATTGCCCAGATTACTGGCCGTGGTTCGCGCTCTGGTATCGGGATGGCGGCTTTTAGTTATGGAGGTGTACTAATAGATGGTGGACGTGCAACCGGTAAGGTAGCAAAATCTAAATTGCCACCTTTACTAGCGCGCTATGACTTTCCTGGCGATTGGCGCGTGTTGTTGATATTAGATGCGACTTTACCTGGTATGCATGGCGAAGAAGAGATTCTAGCTTTCAATCAGTTGCCAGAATTTTCTGCCAACTTAGCCGCACATTTGTGTCGTCATGTACTGATGCAAGCCATGCCAGCATTGGCTGAGCATGACTTATCTGCATTTGGTGAGAGTATTCAAGAGTTGCAATCACATGTTGGTGACTATTTCGCTCCCGCACAGGGTGGCCGTTATGCCAGTCCCCTGGTGGAGGAAGTTCTAATGCACTTAAAGTATGCGGGTGTTAAATGTTTTGGGCAAAGCTCATGGGGTCCGACCGGTTTTGCAGTGTTTGAAAACGAAAAGGTTGCGGAAGAGCACTTGAAGCAACTGAAAGCAAAGTTTACCTCACCAACCCTTAGTTGGATGGTTTGCAGTGCTCGTAATCATGAGGCTACAATAAGGCAGTTACTTTAGGAAAGTTTAACACTATGGAAAAAATTAGCATTTTGCACTTAATCACTCCGGCTAAAAACGTTAGCCCATTTGATGTGAATATGGCGTATGACGCCGGTTTTGATAGGGTGGTTCCTTATACTAATGTAACTTTAGATGAAGTGGTTGCTCTCACGCAGGATGCGATTTTTTCGCGTAGTTCATCAGGAGTAAAGCGAGAAGGAATCTTTATTGGTGGACGCGATATTGATTTAGCTATTCAAATGTTGGATTTATGTAAAGGCGCTATGTTTAATCCGTTTGCCTGCTCTTTATTTGCAGATCCTTCTGGAGCCTTTACCACCGCAGCTGCAATGGTCGCTAAAGTTGAGTTTCATTTACGGCAGCACTTTGGATTAGACCTTGGTGGAAAAATTTTAAGTGTATTTGGTGCCAGTGGCCCGTTAGGTGGTTGCGCGGCAATTATCGCTGCTCAGCAGGGTGCAGTAGTTCAATTGGTCGCACATCACGCTTCGGCTCAACTTGAACAGAAAGCAAAGGCATGGAATGCTCAATATCAGATCAATCTTGAAGTGGTAGATGGCATCTCTGAGCCAGCTAAAATACAGCTATTGGAATCTGCCGATATTGTGCTTTGTGCAGCCCCAGTTGGTGTTGAAGTGCTAAGTTCAGCGCATTTATCTTGTGCTAAACGTTTGAAAGTTGTTGCCGACGTTAACGCAGTAGCGCCCTTAGGTGTCGCTGGGGTGGCAACAAATGCGGATGGTGTGCAAATTCACGCGAGCGCAGCTTTCGGTATAGGGGCGTTGGCGATAGGGCAGCTTAAATACAAGACGCAACAGCAGTTATTGCAACAAATGCTGAGGGCAGATACGCCGCAAGTATTTGAGTTTGAATCTGCATTTAAATTGGCGCGTGCATTATTAGTCAACTAATTCTAATCATTGCCTTGTCGGCGCGCCCGTTTGTGCAGTCAGCAAAGGCTGCTGGATATCGCGTCACTGCTATTGATGGCTTCTCTGATAAAGAAACAATGGCATTAGCCGACACCTCAATTACGATTGGATATGACCAGCAGGGTTTTTATGCTGAACAGCTATTGGCAGCGGTAAGCGCTTTAGATACATCTCAGTATCTAGGAATTGTCTATGGCAGTGGTTTTGAAGCGCAGCCAATGTTATTGGATCAAATAGAATTGATGCTACCAATAATCGGGAACAGTGCGGAAACGGTTTCTTCTGTTAAAACGGCGAGTACTTTTTTTGCCAACTTACAAAAACTTAATATCCCATTCCCTAAGATTGTTGAACCTTGGTTGGTTGAGCCTGGCGAGATTTTCTTGAGGAAGTTTGGTGCTGGTTGTGGGGGAACGCATATTAGCTTAGTGGCAGAAGTTGCTCAGGCTCAAGCGCCTAACTATTACTACCAGCAGTATATTAAAGGCCGTAACGTATCATTATTATTTTTGGCCTACGGTGATAGAGTTGAAGTAATTGGCTTTAATGAGCAATGGGTAAATGCCAGTTCGGATTTTCCATTTCGATACGGCGGGGCAGTAAGTGGCACTTTATTGCCGCCTTTTGTTCAAGAGAAGTTAATTACTGCTGCGCAGAAATTAACGCTAACATTTGGTTTGCTTGGCCTTAATAGTTTGGATGCTATTGTGACGAGTACTGAAGTGTATGTATTAGAGATTAACCCTAGATTAACTGCTACGGTTGGTTTGTATACAGAGGCTAAACTTTTACAACGTCATTTACAGGCATGTTTCGGAGATTCATCAAGCGTTACAATTAGTTCTAATGTGTTCACTGCTCATGCTCTAGTTTACGCGGTTTCTGATATAAAAATTTTAGACGTATTTGAATGGCCAAGCTGGGCTGTAGATAGGCCTAATACAATGAAGCAATTTATATCATTTAAAGCAGATGACCCGGTATGCACGGTGGTGGGTGAAGCGGAGGATGCAGAAAGTGCAAAGCAACTTGTCTATACTCGCGTTAAAATGATGCAGCAATTATTAGAAGTTTCTGAAGGAAATTTGTGAGCAACCCAGTAAATATTACTCTAGCAAAAGATTTGGCGCCAGCCCAGTTAAGTGTAAATCAGATGAGTGAGCATTTAATTCGGAATCTATTGGAACGGTCTGAGGCTTTGAGTATTGGGGTGTCAAAGCATGAGACTGGTTGCACAATGGTGGATGCAGGAATTTTGTATCCTGGTAGTGTTGAGGCGGGGCGCTTGATTTCTGAAATTTGTATGGGGGGTTTGGGTGTAGTCAAGATATTGCCAGAACATAATTTTACTGACTATCAGGGTGGCGAAGGTTCTATCAGTGTAAGTTCTAGCCAGCCGGTTCTAGCTTGTTTGGCCAGTCAATATGCAGGATGGGCATTAAGTCATAAAAAGTTTTTTGCTTTAGGTTCTGGCCCCGCGAGAGCGCTAGCCCAGCGAGAAGAGTTGTTTCAAGAACTGCAATATCATGATTCTGCGCGTAGCACTTGTATCGTGCTTGAAACTGATCAGGTGCCTCCGGTAGAAGTCATAGATAAAGTGCTGCGTGATACGCAAGTCGCGCCTAAAGATTTGACTATTATTTTAACCCCTACCACTAGCGTTGCAGGTGTGGTTCAAATTGTAGGGAGAGTGCTAGAGGTTGCATTGCATAAAGCGCATACATTACATTTTCCTTTAGACCATATTATCAGCGGTAGCGGTGTAGCTATCATTCCCCCAGTTTCCAATGTTTTTATGACGGCAATGGGGCGAACAAATGATGCAATTCTTTTTGGTGGAGAAGTGCATCTGCAGGTAAAGGGGCTGGATGACGCTGCGGCTGAGCTTGCTAAAAACTTACCTAGTTGCGCTTCTAAAGATTACGGTAAGCCGTTTGCTGAAATATTTAAATCCTATAACATGGATTTTTACTTAATTGATCCATTACTGTTTTCTCCAGCTAAAGTGACGATTACTAATGTTGACACTGGTCATGTGTTCGAGGGTGGACAGTTCAATGCTAAGTTAATTGCGCTGTCCTTTTCTAAGTCTTAAGCATTGATTAAATCAGTGTCAAAAATACCTATATTTACCGACGACGCTGGCTGGCATGGTGAGCAGTTAAAGCAAGCTTTTGCAGCTCGTGGCGTGGAGTCTGTATTTGTATCTTTGCAAACTTGTAGTTTAGATTTGTCAGCCACTGAGGCTAGGGTCGACATTCCTGGTTTTGAGCTTGGAATTTCCCCTAAAGCTGCTTTTGTGCGCGGTATATCTGGAGGCACTTTGCAACAAGTGATTACTCGCCTCAATATTCTGCATATGCTCAGTATGCAAGGGGTGAGAATTTACAACGAGGTCAAATCTATCGAGCGCACAGTAGATAAAGCGATGACAAGTTTTTTATTGCGTCAGCATAGCGTACCCACCCCAGCTACTTGGGTCTGTGAATCTAGAGCCAAGTTAGCAGAGATTGGAATAAGCGCTAGACAAAATAATCAAAAGTTGGTGATTAAACCTTTATTTGGTTCGCAAGGGCAGGGTGTGCGAAAGTTACTATTAGATGAGGTAATGCCGGTACCAATGCAGCAGTTCGTAGACGGCGTTTACTATATTCAGCAATTGATTGAGTTCGCTGATGAGCCACATGATTATCGCGTATTTGTAATCGCCGGACAAGTAATAGCAACGATGAAGCGTATAGGACTTGACTGGGTTAATAATTTGGCTGCCGGAGCTCGCTGTGAAGCGATAGCGCCCAATCCAATCTTAATTCAACTAGCTTTACAGGCCGCAAATGCGATAGGTATTGATTACTGTGGGGTAGATATTATTCAAACGGCTGATGGCGAATATACGGTGCTTGAAGTAAACAGCATTCCTGCATGGAAAGGTTTGCAGAGTGTTTCATCTGTGAATATTGCACAGCAATTGGTTGATGATTTTTTAAGTAAATTAAATGCTTAGCGTATGAGTAAGGTATTTACCGAAACGCAACTATCTGTCCTATATCACTGGGCTTGCATGTCTGAACTGCAGGCTTTAAAGCCGGGTAATGTGCATATATTTGCAGATGGTCACGGCATGACTATAGATGATTTTATTAAAAGCGCAGATGTAACTGCACCTTTGATTACGCAGTCAAACCTAAGCGTAGGTAGGCGAATATATCTGGCGGTTGAAGCCACTCAACATACGATAGGGCTGAATACTAATTTAGGGTTGATTTTATTATGTGCGCCACTTATACATACAGCATTGCATGCTGATGTTAATCTAAGCTTGGCACAGAATTTACAGTTAACATTAAACCAACTTAACATTGAAGATGCACGTCTAGCGGCAGAGGCTATTGTGCTCGCTAAACCAGCTGGCTTAGGTGATGCCTTAGTGCATGATGTGCATGAGATACCTGATGTTAGCTTGCTGAATTTAATGACCGCTGCCCAAAATTATGATCGTGTTGCTTGGCAGTACGCCAATGCTTATGAGGATATTGTTGAATTTGGTTTAACCCAATATAAAACTGCTATGGAGCGTTGGGGTAATGAGGCGTGGGCGACTTGTTCTCTGTATTTAAGTTTTTTAGCTTATCAACCCGACAGTCATGTAACGAGAAAATATGGTGCGGCAATAGCGGGGCAGGTAATGGTTGAGGCGCAGGAGTTGGACGCGGAGTTTAAAGGTGCGATTAATCCAAAATTAGTGCAAAAGAAATTGCTGACTTGGGATGCTTCACTAAAAAGCAGGAAGATCAATCCCGGCACTAGTGCAGACTTAACCGTCGCAAGTTTATTAGCAAGCTGTTTGGTTTAAATATTGACAGTAGTTTGTAATTAATAGCACTAGCTTGGTAACGCAGTCCTTAAGTTTTAAGATATAATCTTGCACTAGATTTTGTATAAGACTTGACTAACCGAATAAATAGCAATTTATCCGAAAAGTTAAGATATATTAGATAATTTTAAGGAGGCATGTAATGGCAAGTTTATTAGAGCAATTAAAGACCATGACTACAATCGTGGCAGATACAGGCGATGTTGATGCGATCAAAAGCGTAAAGCCATATGATGCAACCACTAATCCATCATTAATATTAAAAGCAAGTCAACTGCCATTGTATGCACCACTAATCGATGCTGCGATTGCATATGCAAAAGCACAGGGTGGTTCTAAAGAACAACAAATCGATAATGCAGCTGATAAATTAGCAGTATCGATTGGTCAAGAAATCGTTAAAGAAGTGCCAGGCCGTATTTCAACTGAAGTTGATGCTCGCTTGTCATTTAATACTCCAGCTATGGTAGAAAAGGGTCGTAAACTCATTAAGTTATATAATGACGCTGGTATTACTAACGACCGAGTATTAATTAAGCTTGCAGCAACTTGGGAAGGTATTAAAGCAGGAGAGATCTTAGAAAAAGAAGGTATCAACTGTAACTTAACGCTTATTTTTGGTTTCGGACAAGCGCGCGCCTGTGCTGAAGCTGGTGTGTTTCTAATTTCTCCTTTCGTTGGTCGTATCTTAGACTGGTATAAAGCAAAAACTGGCGAAACTTACACTTCTGAAACTGATCCAGGTGTTATTTCTGTCCGTGCAATTTACAAGTTCTATAAAGAGCATGGCTTTAAAACTGTGGTGATGGGTGCTTCATTCCGTAATATTGGTGAAGTTACAGCATTAGCAGGTTGTGATCGCCTCACTATTGCACCTAACTTATTGCAAGAGTTGGAAGCAACGCAAGGTGCTTTACCGCGTTTATTAGTAGATGGTGGCGTTAAAGCATCACCTCCAGCTAAGTTGAGTGAAAGTGAATTCCGCTTTGCATTAAATGAAGATGCAATGGCTACTGAAAAACTTTCTGAAGGCATTCGTGGTTTTGTTGTTGATCAAAACAAACTAGAAGCAGCTTTAAGCGCAAAGCTATAATTACCAAGTTTTTTGTAATAAAATGGTAATAAAGTAGTATTAGAATTGACATATATTAGCTGGGCATTTAATATAAGTGTCAAGTTTTTTGTGGTATTGAAAATTGTAGTTGTAACTGTCAGGTTACGATTGAATTTTCACTAAAATAGCAATAAACATGTAATACCCTAATAATTATTTATCGGAGAGCACCATGGCATTAACACAAATGGCATTAGATTCATTAGATTTTGACGGTACAGTTGCTTTAGCAACATTAGTAGCACCACACGTAGATATTCTTGAAATCGGTACACCATGCATTAAGCACAACGGTGTTAAATTGCTTGAAGTTTTACGCGCTAAATTCCCAAACAACAAAATCTTAGTTGACTTAAAAACTATGGATGCTGGTTTCTACGAAGCTGAGCCATTCTACAAAGCTGGTGCAGATATCTGTACAGTTCTTGGTTGTGCTGACATCGGTACTATCAAAGGTGTAATTGATGTTGCTAACAAATACGGCAAAAAAGCTCAAGTTGATTTGATCAACGTTGCTGATAAAGCTGCTAAAACTAAAGAAGTTGCTGCTGCTGGTGCTCACATCATTGGCGTTCACACTGGTTTAGATCAACAAGCTGCTGGTCAAACACCATTTGCTGACTTAGCTTTAGTTGCTGGTTTAGGTTTAAAAGTAGAAATCTCAGTTGCTGGTGGCGTTAAAGCTTCTACAGCTGCACAAGTTCGTGATGCTGGTGCAACGATCATCGTTGCTGGTGCTGCTATTTACGGTGCTGCTGACCCTGCTGCTTCTGCTGCAGAAATCACTGCTATCGCTCACGCTTAAGTTAAGCGATTTCAATAAGTAATTATTGAGATGAGTAATAAAAAAATCCTGACTCAGTAATGAGTCGGGATTTTTTTTGTTATTATTCAATCGTTGCTCATTACTAAAGGAAAAATCATGGATCATCAAAAATTAATTTTAGATAGATTAACAACTATCTTGTCAGAAACAGATAATAGCAACGCAGCTAAATTAATGAAGCTAGTTGATGGCGCTGGCCGCATTTTTGTCGGCGGTGCTGGTCGTTCAGGCTTGGTTTCACGTTTTTTTGCAATGCGTTTAGTCCACAGTGGATATAAGGTTAGCATGGTTGGCGAAATCGTAACGCCAAGCATCCAAGCTGGGGATTTGTTTGTTGTTATTTCAGGATCTGGCGGTACGGAAACATTAATGCCTTTACTGAAAAAAGCTAAATCTATGGGCGCTAAGATCGCTGTCATTTCAATGAAAGCTAAATCTGCAATGTCAGAATTATCTGATTTGAATGTACAGATTGGTAATGACGGTAGCTTCCCAGCAACCATTGGCATGCCTATGGGCTCGCAGTTTGAGTTATCAACCTTAGTGTTCTTGGAAGCAGTAATTGCTGACATCATGGCAGCTAAAGGTTTAACTGAAGAGGGTATGCGTGCCATTCACGCCAACCTAGAGTAATTAGTTTTGCCGTAAACAAAACCCTGGGCAAACTGATTTGCTTAGGGTATTTTTTTGTACTTTGATTTTATAAAAGTGGATGCATTTTAGCGTGGCTTTAGATTACCGTTATGTAAGGCGGTGGCAACCAGTGCGCCGCTAATATTTAGGCTGCTAAGTTGATCTAGATCTTCATTATTCTTAACGCCGCCAGCGGCATAAACTTTTCGGTCCCCAGCCAGTTTTATTATATTTTGTAAGCGATTTATATCTGGGCCTTGTTCGCTACCAACTAGCATTAAGTCCATAATAATTACTTTATTGGGCCAAATTGTTTTATTTGTTTCCAATTCAACGCAGCCGATAAAGCCAGAATGATTAAAGTCCAATGATAATACAAACTGTCCCGCTAATTTCTGATGGATTGCTATCAGGTCGGTGACGGATGCTATATTTTCGCTACCAATGACGTGTGTAAGTGCTAGATTTTGCCAAATCTCAAGTGCTGCAACATTAGATATCCCAGCATCCAACCAGATGTCTATATTCGGATATTGCATTCGAATTTTTTTAATTGTATCTAAATGATGGCTAAAGCCTTTAATTGCATCGATATCGGCAATATAGAGGCGCTTGAATGGGTATAATTCAAGCAAAGCATCAACTATCGCTATGGGCGTACTTGATCTGCACAAAGACGAGTTTATTGGCTGGTAGAGGTGGCGCTGCCCCAAGCGTGCATGAACCACTTGGCCTTGCATTAAATCAATGACGGGGATTATTTCCATTTTTAGCGTAGCGTGAGATTTTTTTGAAAATATTGTTGTTGGAATATATCACAGCTGGGGGATTAAACAGCAAGCCTTTGCCGGCTTCACTGCTACGCGAAGGCCTGTTGATGCGAGATGCTATGTTCGCGGATATTAAAGCTCTGCATAATATAGAGATCATTACCACTGTCGATGCAAGAATAGACAGTGGTAATGTAGCTTCGATAGCTACGGTAGCAGTTTCTATTGATGCTACTGCAAATGCTATCGAAATATGGAAAGTGCTAATCAGCACATGTGATGCGGCCCTTATTGTTGCACCAGAGAGCGATGGCGTGCTATGTCAGTTGACACAAATGGTTGAAGCTAGTGGGGTTGAAAATTTAGGATGCGCTCAATTGGCTGTTGATATTGCCAGTAATAAATATGACACTTTTATCGCTTTAAATTCTGCAGGAATCTCGACGATACCTACGATGATCGCTGATGATTTTTTAAGTATGAGTTTCAATAATGTGAGCCTGTCTAGTGATGGTTACGTAGTGAAACCAATTGATGGCGCTGGATGTGAGCAAACTATATTTTTTAAAGATGAAGTTTCTGCGCACGTCTGGTTAAGATTAGCAGAAAATAAAAATCAAGACTTTATAGTTCAGCCTTACCAGCGAGGAACTGCGGCGAGCATGTCACTTTTGTGCCGTGATGGCCAGGCGTTGCTTTTAAGTTGCAATCAACAAAATATAGTAATTACAGATACAGAACATCTTATATTTCAAGGGGCAATCGTTAACGGATTAAGTGCCCACCAAGCAAACTTTAAGTTGCTGGCCGATCATATTGCCTCCGCGATACCTACACTCAATGGCTTTGTGGGTGTTGATATCATTTTGAATGGAGATCAAATTTTTGTGGTGGAAATTAACCCTAGGGTTACTACCACTTATATCGGGTTACGAGATTCATTGGGTTTAAATCCTATGCGTTTGCTACTCGATTTAGTAAATGCAAATAATTCTACATTTACCTTACCAAGCAATATTGCGCATAAAGCGGTGGAAATAAATCTTAATGCATAATCCAGAGCAGTACAAGCATACAATAGGGTGGGACGTAGGTGGGGCACACCTAAAGGCGGCGCTACTAGATACTAATGGTAAGTTGCTGCAAGTGCTGCAAGTGCCTTGCGCGCTATGGCGTGGTTTGGCAGAGTTGGAAATAGCCATTGATACAGTACTCAATAGTTTTAAAGTGAAAAGTGCACGGCATGCCATTACCATGACTGGTGAATTGGTCGATATTTTTGTTAATCGCGAGGCCGGGGTAAATGCCATTAGTGTATTAATGAATGCAAAATTACATGGTGTGAAGCAATTTTATACTGGGGCCTTGCAGCAAGATTTATCAGGCTTTGTGCCCTTGAGCGAGGTGGCTCAATGTTGGCTAACTCTGGCTTCTGCTAACTGGTTGGCCAGCGCATGTTATTGTGCTCAGCAGTTACGAGTCATGAAAAACGGTGACCATGCCTTATTGATTGATATTGGCAGTACCACCAGCGATTTTGTCCCTTTAGTGAATGGCAAGCCAGATTGTCTAGGCTACACTGATGCGGCCCGTATGCAGTCAGAGGAGCTGGTCTACACCGGAGTCATCCGCACGCCACTGATGGCGCTGACCCAAAAAATAAGCTTTAATCGTGAAATGACAGGAGTTGCTGCTGAGTATTTTTCTACAACCGCTGATGTTTATCGCTTGACTGGTGATTTACTATTTTCTGACGATATGGCTGATACTGCAGATGGTCAAGAGAAGACAATACTTGCCAGCTCGAGGCGCATGGCGCGTATGATTGGCCATGATGTCGAAGATGCTACTATGCCGACTTGGTTGGAATTGGCTCAAGCATTTAAAGTGCAGCAACTTGAACGATTAACGCTGGTGGCAATGAGGCATGTTGACCGTGTCGCGACAATTACTAAAGATCGGGGAATCACTATTATTGGTGCTGGGGTAGGTTGCTTTTTGGTGAAAGAAATAGCAGAAAAAATGAAGTTCACTTATCTAGATGCCAGTGACTTGTTCAATAGTGATGCGGCAAAATCTCAACGACGTGGAGCAAGTGCATGTTTACCTGCGTATGCTGTTGCATGCTTGCTCTATAGACATCAGATTAAAAGATGAGATTACTGCAGCATTACTTAAATTACCAATCCGATAGTGCCAAGCTGTTTGAGCATTTACGCCATCAACCGTGGGCGATTTGGCTTGATAGCGGTCAACCACAAGGTCAATATGGGCGCTATGATATTATGGTCGGAGATCCCTTTATTACCATTACCAGTAGAGATACTGGCACTGCGAAACATCCGAATTTAAAAACAGAAGTGACGCAAAATGGACGCGTCAGTATTGTTAACGATGATCCGTTTACTCTCCTTAATCAACTACTCTCACCTTATCAGGCAGCGCAAACTACATTGCCTTTTAGTGGAGGTGCACTTGGATATTTTGGCTATGATTTAGGGCGGCAAGTGGAAGGTATGCCTAGCCGTCATTTGGATCAAGCCTCGTTAGCAAGCATGATGGTCGGTATCTATGACTGGGCCGTGATAGTTGATCATCGAGATCAAACCGCTTGTTTAGTTTCGCATGGATTTAATCAAGCTACCCACGATAAATGGGAAGAGTTATGTGCTTTATTTGACTCGCCAGCATTAGTCGTGGATAGTAGCTTTGAGCTAACGACTCCCATAAATAGCAATATGAATATTAATCAATATAAGCAAGCGTTTGATCAGGTCAAACACTTCATTACCGAAGGTGATTGCTACCAAGTCAATCTCGCGCAGCGTTTTTCAGCAATGGCACATGGCGACAGTTGGTTGCCCTATCAAAAGTTACGCCAAATAAGCCCAGCGCCCTTTATGGCTTATATGAACTTTGGCCAGATGCAGGTACTTTCCGGCTCACCAGAGCGATTTCTAGAGGTCAAGTCTAACCATGTCGAAACGCGGCCGATTAAAGGCACGCGTCCTCGCTCTAACGATATAGCATTAGATCAGCAGTATGCAGCTGAATTGCAAGCCAGCGTTAAGGATAAGGCAGAAAATTTGATGATTGTAGATTTGCTGCGCAACGACATTAGCAAAAACTGCAAAACGGGTTCTGTCAAAGCGGATAAACTATTTCAGTTACAAAGCTTTGCTAATGTACACCACCTAGTCAGCATAGTGAGTGGTGTGCTGCAAACAGGTAAAACTCCCATTGATTTACTTCAAGGTTGTTTTCCTGGTGGCTCAATCACGGGGGCACCAAAATTAAGAGCCATGCAAATAATTGATGCGCTAGAGCCTAGTCTACGGGGAGTATATTGTGGAGCCATAGGTTATATAGGTTTTGATGGGAACATGGACACTAACATTGCCATACGTACCGCAGTTTATGTGAATGGTGAAATCAGCTTTTATGCTGGCGGCGGGATTGTGGCTGATTCTGATCTTGATAAAGAGTACGCTGAGACCTTAGATAAGGCTTCTAGCCTAGTTAATACCTTGCAGTCTTTTAAAGCAGAAAAAGGCTAAGTCATGTGGGTTATTAAAATTGGTGGTAGTTTACTGGGCTCAGCAGAACTTCCTCACTGGTTAGCGTTGATTGCGAAGTATGGAAATGGCAAGGTGATCATTGTGCCCGGTGGCGGTGTGTTTGCCGATGCAGTGCGTGAGGCTCAACGCAACACTGGTATTAGCGATGCTGCGGCACACCAACTTGCAATATTGGCAATGGATCAATTTGGACATTTATTGGCTGCCATGAATCTGGACCTTGTAACGGCAAGTAGTGAGCTGGAAATTTCCGAATATAGCTGGCAACATAAGGGCATCATTTGGTTGCCAAGCAAAATGGCATTAGCCGATACTAATATTCCACAAAATTGGCAACTTACATCAGATAGTTTAAGTGCTTGGCTCGCCAATAAGCTTGGTGCTGAGCAACTAATTTTAGTCAAATCTAAATCTCTGAGTGCCTTTAAAAAATCAACAATGGTCAAGACTTTAATTAATGATGAATTAGTCGATAGCGAATTTTCAAACTTCGTAGGTAAATCTTATGCCAGTTGGATGCTCAATAAAACTGATTATGGGGTGTTTGTTGGTGGTTTTCATGAAAAGAAACTAACGAAAAAAGCTTTATTAATAAAGACCTTGAGCTAGCTTGGAAATTTAAGCCAGTTATTAACGGGCAACCAACCATGGCTAGATTCCTTTAATTTGACGCTCAGCGAGTTCATTAAGGAACTCTGCAATATCCCACTCGCAACCACCGCAACCAGAAATAGCACCAGCCCATCTGGAAATAGCGTCCATATCCATACCTTGTTCGAATAGGATTTGAATCTTACCTCTTGTGGTGCCGCTGCATTGACACATTATTTCATCTTCAAGGTTTGGGATGTTCGCACTTAGGGGTGGGTTATTGTTTTTTGAGCCAGTCATTCTGTTGTCCTGTAGTCAAAAAAGTCCAAGCTACAAAGCGGCTTTGTTTTTGGCCTTGGGCCATGTTGATAGTTTTAACTTGTACCGCACCTGCTTTTTTTAGCACTTTGTATATCTGGGGAAGGTTGCTGGCTTTAGAAACTAAGGTGGTAAACCAGTAGCACTGACTGCTTATGTAAAAGCTTTCCGCGATCATTCGACTGATAAAAGCGACTTCACCACCTTCGCAGTATAACTCCGTCCCATGGCCACCAAAGTTAAGTTTTGATGGTTTAGCCTTGCTAAGATTTTGCCATTTACGCTGAGTGCCTGCATTGGCGTCAGCCAAGGATGCATGAAACGGTGGGTTGCACATAGTGAGGTCGAAATGTTCGCCTGTTTTTACGACACCCCTAAATGTGGCGTTAGGTAAATTTTGTAGTCGTAGTTCAATCTCAGTGGATAGTCCGGTATTCGCATTCAGTATCGCTTGTGCATTTTTAAGCGCAGTAGCATCTACATCCGAGCCCACAAATTGCCAGCTATACTCGCGATTGCCGATAAGGGGGTAGATAACATTAGCACCTGTGCCAATATCGAGTACGCGAATATGATTGCCGGTGGGTAAGTTACCTGTACTGGCTAATAAATCAGCTAGATAGTGTATATAGTCAGCGCGACCAGGAATTGGTGGGCATAAATATTGCGGTGGAATATCCCAATCAGCAATGTTGTAAAAGAGCTTAAGTAGCGCGCGGTTTAAGGACTTGACTGCCTGCGGGTTAGCGAAGTCTATCGAGATATCGTTATACGCATTTAAATGCACATAGGTTGAAAGTAGGGGGCTAGTTAGCATGAGTTGCTTAAAGTCATAGCGACTGCGATGCTTATTACGTGGATGAAGCTTTGTTTTTTCTTCGGTATTGATTGAATCTAAATGATTGGACATGAAAACTGACTAATGTGCTGTCAAATACAAATCATCAACTTCTGCATTACCAGCAGTGCTTAAGACTTGCATATGCGTATAAATACAAGACAAAGTTATGTACATGAAACCCAATTACTTGGCTGGGTGAAAAGTTTCTATTAAGTACACTGGACGCTGTTTAACCTCTGTGTAAATGCGGGCAATGTATTCACCAAGAATGCCAATACAAAATAACTGTAATCCACCTAGGAATAAAATTACTACGATTAAAGTGGGGAATCCTTTCACTACGTCAGGATTAACTGCGCTTTTAATTAGAAAATAAGTGGCATATAAAAAAGCACCACTAGCACTGCATAATCCTAGCCAAGTAGCCATTTTCAGTGGGGCTGTAGAAAAAGCAGTAATACCTTGCCATGCTAATCCAACAAGTTTAAAAAAAGGCCATTTAGTAGTACCAGCAGCGCGAGGATCACGTTCATATTCAATCGTGGCTTGTGGAAACCCTAGCCAAGCATAAAGGCCTTTCATAAAGCGCCCGCGTTCACTGAGTTGGTTTAAAGCTTCAATGCTTCTGCGGCTAAATAACCTAAAGTCACCTACATTGTGCGGTATTTCGATATCACTAATTTTGCCAAGTAGGTGGTAGAACATACTTGCGGTAGCTTTTTTCCATAACGGTTCACCAAAGCGCTCTGAACGTTTCATGTTGACGATGTCAGCGCCATTGCGCCAAGCTTCCAACATGGCTGGAATTAACTCAGGTGGATCTTGAAGATCGACATCGATCATAATTGCAGCATCGCCGCGACAGAGTTTAAAGCCTGCGGTCATCGCCGCCTCTTTACCAAAGTTGCGGCTAAATTTAGCGTAAGCAATTTCTGGGTGTTGCTGTTTTAAACCTAGAATGACTATCTCTGTATGGTCATGACTACCGTCATTAACATAGACAATCTCATATTTCAGATTGAGTGGCTGTAATATGCTGGTTATTTTGCTATGGAATATGGGTAACACCACCTCTTCATTAAAGACCGGCACGATAATACTTAAAACAATGTAGTTGGTAGCTGATGAGGTGCTCATGAGAAGGTCCAGTGACGATTGAGTATAAAGGTTAGAATTAAGCCCGCTAACGTTGCCATTGCTTGTGCTAACAAGTAATGTATCCACATGCTTAATCCAGCTACTATTAAGGTCTGAATTATAATACCCAATCCGGCTACCAGCATAAATTTAGGTAGAATTTTATGATGGGCGGCCTGACTTGAAAATGTATAGCGATAATTTAGTGTATAAGCAGTAAAGGCGCCAATGCAACCCCCAAATAGGGTTGCTTGCCATGGTGCCCATAACAATATATTCACTGCAGCTAAAAAAACTAAATAGTGGGCGATAGTGGCAAATCCGCCCGCACTGCTATATTTTAAAAATGAGCGTAGCATCATGTTTTTTAAAAGCTTTGTTGTTTAGTAAATCGACCAAAATGCAGCATGATCGTAGGTAGAATTAGTAGATTTAATATGGTGGAAGTGAACAGCCCTCCAACGATGATGGTGGCCATTGGCCCTTCAATTTCCCGTCCAGGTTGGCCGCTACCAACTGCGAGTGGAAGTAAACCTAGCGCGGTAACTATGGCAGTCATTAATATAGATGGTAGGCGTTCTGATGCGCCGCGTATGCAAGTTTCCAAGCCCCACACGCAATCCTCTTCATCAATTAAGTGCTGGTAATGGGACACCATCATAATCGAGTTGCGCAGTGTAATCCCAAACAGGGTAACAAAGCCTACCAGCGAGCCTAATGAGATCCATCCGCCTGTAAATAGCGCTGCGAGTATGCCTCCTATCAGTGCGAACGGAAGGTTGGCAAAAGTAAGCAAAAGATTACGTAGACGACCAAAAGCAATAAACAACATTATAAATACGGCGGCTCCAGCTAAAAAGGACTGCATGATTAGTGTTTCGCGAGATTTAGCATTAGCTTCAGCCGCACCAGTAAACTCTAAATAGGCTCCCTGCGATAACACTACATCATGCTGGATCTTAGTTTTTAGTTCAGCTGTAAATGCATCAATATCTCTGCCTATTACATTCGCAGTGACTGTTTGAATTCGCTTGCCGCCCACATGTAGTATTTTAGCTCGGCCATTTTCCTGCATAATATCAGCGACATCTCGTAAGTGTAATAATTTTCCTTCAGGATTAAATAAGGGTAAGTTGCCAGCATCTTGTATGTCGTTGCGTGCTGCCTTATCTAGTACCATACTGACACCGATCACACGGTTACCTTGGTAGACTTGCGTGATAGGCAAGCTTTCATATGCTAAGCGTATGTTGTCTAATACATCAGTCGGTTGTAATCCCCAAACTGCTAACTTTTCTGGACGGAGACGCATCACTAGTTGCGGTGTTCCGGGAAGAGATTGCACTGATACATCGTTAGCACCTTTAATGCCAGTGACCACTTTGGCTATTGCTCGGGCATCATGATCAAGGGCATCCAAGTCATTACCATATATATTAATGACAGTTGATGCGGCATAGCCTGAAATTGTTTCTTCAATACGCTCGGTTAGAAAGGTGTTAATTGCAAAGTTTACACCGACAAACCCAGGCTCAGCTTTTCCGTCGCCATTGGTATCTACCGTTTCGCCAGCAAGTTCTTCTCTAATTTTGTTGAGTATGCGTCGTTGCTCTTCTGCAGAAACATTGCCAATCTCGATTTCAAATTCACTATAGTGCGTACCGAAAGTATCGGCGGCATTTGGCGCACGTCCAACCCATTGCGCCACCGACTTAACCCCTTTTATCTTGCGAATCATTGCCGTGGCTTTATTACCGATACGTAATGACTCTTGCTCTGAGGTGCCTGGAACCGCAGTCATATGCATGATGTAGTGACCTTCATGTAGCGCGGGGATAAACTGACTTTTTAATAAAGGTAAGATGCCTAAGCCCAGTGCAATCAGCATAAAGCTAACCGCCATCACGATTTTATAATGCCTTTCAATTTTATATAGCACCTGAACATATGATTTTTTGATGATACGAATCATCGGTGGATCATCAGCTTCTAACTCAGCATTTCCCAGCAACAGATAACAAAGTGCTGGTGTTAGGGTTAGCGCTATGATTAAAGAGGCAGAGATTGCTGCAATGTATGCAAGCCCCAGTGGCGCAAATAACTTACCAGCAACACCACCTAAAGTTAATAATGGTAAGAATACCAAGATCACAATAATGGTGGCATATACTACGGAGCTCCGCACCTCCATAGAGGCGTTGAATACCACTTTATGAATAGGAAGTGGTTGACCTAATAGGCGATTTTCTCGCAGCCGTCGGAATATATTTTCATTATCGATAATTGCATCATCTACAACCTCACCAAGCGCAATGGCAAGGCCGCCTAAGACCATAATATTCAAACCTATATTAAAGTGGCTCATCACCACTATCGCTGATAATAGTGATAACGGAATAGCGGTGGCGGAAATGATTGCTGTACGAACATTGAATAGAAATAAAAATAATACGGTAATGACCAAGGTCGAACCAATTAAAATGTCTGTACGGACACCATGGATAGCTACTTCAATAAAATTTGCTGGCCTAAATAAAGCGTCATGCAATGTTACATTTTGTAAACTTAACGCTGGTTTGATTTCTTCCAATGATTTTTCTATGGCCTTAGTCACCGCATAGGTGTTCGCGCCTAGCTGACCTTGCACGGAAAGATACACGCCTGATTCTTCATTGATGGCTGCGGCGCTAATGGAAGGGGTTGCACCGACAATCACTTTGCCGATATCGCCTAGGCGAATACTTTGCCCATTTTTATGAAATAAAGTTGCCTGAGACAGTTGCTCCGGATTGGTGGATTGACCTTCAGTATTAATGATAATACGTTGGTTTTTATTTTCAATAAAACCATTGCCTCGAACGCCAGTGGCGTTTTTAACCGCAGCCTCAATTTGCGTAAGTGATACACCGTAACGCACCATCTTTTCCGGGTCTACTTGTATCTGAAGTTGTCGCACTTTGCCACCAAATACATTGACATCGGCTACTCCCTTGATGGCCAGCAAATGGGGTACTATGGTCCAGTCGACTAGGGTGCGTAATTCCGTTAGGTTGAGCGTTTTTGATGTGACACCTACGCCTAGTACCGTACTGGCAGAAGACGTAAGTGGTGTAATGTTAGGGGATATTAAGGGAGGTAATTTATTGTTAAGTGTTGCTAGCCGTTCTGCTACTACTTGCCGATTGCGGAAAATATCAGTTTGCTCTTCAAATACAACGGTTACAATCGATAAGCCAGGTATCGACTGAGAGCGCATGCTTTTTATACCAACGGCACCTGCAATGCTGGTTTCAATCGGTTGACTGACTAAGCTCTCGACTAATTCGGCAGAAAGTCCTGGTGATTCTGTTTGGATGATAATTTGAGTTGGAGAGAACTCAGGAAAAACATCTAAATTACTCTGAGTGAGTGTGTAAATTCCATACAAAGTGACGAGGCAGGCTATACCAATAATAACGCCACTAGAGCGAATGGAAAAGCGGACCAAGGCCGACATCATGGCGATTTAATCCTCATTCTCATTGGTAATTTGCGATTTAAACTCTTCGGAGAGTATGAGCTGGGCACCGTTACTCACAACAGTATCCTTACTATTGAGCTTGCCTGCATAGAACCAGCCGTTTTCAACTTCGACATCGGTGTTAATAGGTAACCTACTAAACTGATCGGTGCCTATTTTACGATAGACCCATGGCTTACCACCATACCAAACCACGGCTGTGGTAGGGATAATCACACCAGTAACACTACTTTTTCCTGCTGTAGAAGAAATTTTAACTTGCATGCCGACTCGCAACTCGGAACTTTTAGCGCGATAAAAGTAGGTTTTTCCTTGAATAGTGGCATTGCTCGCTGGTGCGGGTGAAATAAATTGCGCATCAATGGTATGTGTACTCGCCAACGTCGGCGATACCGTTATGTTGCTTTTTAGTGTGGGTTCAGTACTATCAAATGGTAAGGTGATTTCCAGAAGAACCTCTTTATAGTCAATCAAGTTTTGCAACAAAGCGCTCGTATCTTTATTCAGGGCAATTTGTGCCAAACCGTCACCCCAAGCCTGCTCTATGCTGCCCGCCAAGTTTTTAGCATTTAACTCAGCTGCAAAAACTTTAGCTTCATTCGATTTAATATCGACCAATGCCGCAGTTACCGCTTTATCAGAGATGTTTTTATCATCAAGATTTAGCGTATTTAAACGGGTATATTCAGCTCTATAATGATTCAATGAGGCGCGCAATACGTCGGCCTCAGCTTTTGCCGCTAGATAGCGTGTACGTAACTCAATGAGTCCGTCAATACTGATCACATTGCCGTAACTACTAACGGATGCTTGATGTAATGCAGTTCTAAGTGTGCTAGTTTTAATATCACTTTGTGCTTGCGTGTCTGGGCTGATGGTAATAATAGTATTGCCAGCTTTATTGTGCACTCGATTTGGCGCTTGAATTTTGTCAGCAGTGGCTTCGGTCGCTGATTCGTATTCATCTTTGCCATAGAAGACCAGCACCCAAAATAGCATGACAATTAAGAGTGCTTGTAAGCCAATAATCATGGCCATTTTATGGTTCATCACGCTTTACTCCCAATCGATTCTTGATGACAGCTTTGCATTTTAATGCGTGACTGATTTTAAACTCAAGGCTTCAACATCCAAGTTTTTTGTTGTTTGTGCCAAAGGTTTTTGTAATGTGTTTTCGAGTTCTATCTGAGCCAATTTTAATTGATAATGCAATAACGCTAGGTTCTTTTCAGAAGCATTGAGTTCTAATTTAGCAAAAGTCATTTCTAATCGATCAATCTCACCCGCAGCTAATCTATTAAACATTTTTTGGGTGTTTTGTTGTTGTTTCTGCACTATAGATTGTTGATTGACTAGTTCTTGATGTACTTTCTCCAGCTTAGCGTAAGCCATACTGGTATCAGCAATAATCTTACTTTGGAGAGCGTCCACTTGTGCAGCTTCAACTTCACGTAATTGTGTGGCTTCACTAATCGCCACTTTGTTTTTATTCAACATGGTGAGTAAGCTGGATAAGCCAAGCGACCATACTTTGTCCCCTAGCTCATAGGCGTAGCCAGGAGAAATAATAATGTTTGGATATTGTTTGGCAATTTCTAGTTTTAATTTTGATTCAGCGGCTGCATATCGTTCCAGTGCTATGCGCAGGTCAAGCCGGTTTAACACGGCAGAATTTTCTAGGTCTGGTTTCAAATAAAGTGGAAGTTGAGTGTTGCTATCGGCAATTATCTTCATGCCTTCAACTCTTCGCATGCTCAGCCCTAAGTTTTTGGCTAGGTTGGAAATTAAAACTAGGCGATTAAGTTTATTAGCCTGCAAGGTTGCGCTAGTAGACTGCAATAGAAGGTTGGCTGTACTTAACTCAACATTAGAGGCTGCTCCTAAATCTAGGCGCTTTTGGTAGATCGCGACAATTTCAGCACGTTGCGCTTGCTCTGTGCTTATTAAGTGGTTTTGCTGTTGGTTAAACTGATATTCATTAAGGCTTAATGCCACTTGGTTGCGAAGTTCCCATGCGGCTTGTGCGATCTCTAGCTTAGCCGCCAATGATAAATGCTGTGCATTTTCTATACGTATGTCACGTTTGTTCGCAGTTTCAATTGGAATGTCTATGCTGAAGCCAAAAGCGTAAGGACTTTCTGCCACGTTAGCCCGGGTCCTATTAGCCATAGTGGTATTGACTGTCGGAACAGGCTTTGCGCTTGCCGAGCCAATGGCATCGTCAGCGGCACGCCACTTAGCTCTAGTGACATCTAAGCTAGAGTGAAAGAATAGGGCTGCATAAGTTAGGTCCTCAGCATCCCATTCTTTTAAAGGTAACTGATGTGCGTTATACCCATTCATAATCTGATATTGCAGAAACTCAGGACTAGCAGGATCTTTGTTCTCTATTCTTGTAGCGCTTATTGCAGTACTAATTGGTTTAGGTTGGTATTGTACAAAGTTGCATGCAGTCAGGGTAAAGGGTAGGGTAGATAGTAATGCGAGCGCTAAAACGGCTTGGCTATGGCAATTCTTAAACAAAATTAGGGGTGACTTTTGCAAAAAAATAAGGACTTAAGCTTCATTAATTAATAATTTCTGCGCGGACCGCATTGAGGCTATCCTGCAGGGATTCTTCACTTAATTGATTGATAGAAGTTGCTAATAAGTCAGCTGCTTCTAAAAATGCGGGGGGTAAATTATAACTATCCATCTCGGCGATAAGACCGGCAGCTGCCCCACTAACGATTAATAGGGCTTGGCGTTCGCTCATTAATAACTCTAACTCTGCACGCAGCATACTAATTTCATTTTGATTGATGGTGTTTTGCATATCACTCTACTTTGCTTAATTGTTATTTGAAAGATTAGCACCATTTTCGCACATCACTGATTGCTCGGCTACCTATTGTGTCGCTTAGCCAAATATTGAGGTTGTGCGAAGTTATTGGCAGATGTAGCTTAAATCAGCGAATAAAACTATTTTTTAATTTATTACTTCTCCCTATCTGTATAGTTGCGCTACAATAGCGCCTTGTTTTAACGGCTGAGTTTTATTTCAGTTGAACCCTACCTGCGAGAGTGGCGGAATTGGTAGACGCACTGGATTTAGGTTCCAGCGCCGTAAGGCGTGAGAGTTCGAGTCTCTCCTTTCGCACCAAAGTTTTAAAGCATTAAAAGCGCTCCGAAATGTTAAATCTTCGGGGCTTTTTTTTGCGTAAATAACCTAAAAAAGCTAATGCATATCGTTAAAACTGCATCAACGCTTTTCTTATTTCCAGCTCATTTAAACCTTTGCCAATAATCACTATCCGTGACTGCTTATTCTCTTCATGCCAGCCATCAAGAGGAGTGGGTGGGTAGGGCGTGAAATGTACGGCATGAATTGCCAGTGGGTCTTGTTGGTCTTCGGCGTAAATAATGCCTTTAAGTCGCAGTAGATTTTTGCCGTAGGTTTTACAAAACCATAGTAAGTGGGGTTTAAGTTTTGACCATTTTAAAGGGCTTGGCATTACCACAGTAAAGCTCACAATATCGTCATCATGCATTTTTGTCGTTTGTGGAAGAGTTGCCTTGCGGAGTTTGTTTGGAGCCCGAAGCCAGCGCAATGGTGAGGCCTGTTTTGTTGTTAAATCGAATAATCCGACATCTATCACAAGTTTAGGGTCAAGCTCACCTTGAATAATATTATGCTGACTAGCGCCCGGGTTGATGGCTTTAAGTTTCTGTTGTAGCTGACTAATTTGTTCCTGGCTGGCTAGGTCGGTTTTTGTGAATAGCAATACATCAGCCACTGCTGCCTGCTTTAGAGACTCAATACTGTTATCTAGTTGCTGTAATCCGTAAATGCTATCAATGGTCACCACCACAGCATCTAGTCTATAGGTTGACTCAATCACTGGTTCGTTCATTAGGTTGGCGAGTATGGGCCCTGGATCAGCCATGCCGGTGGTTTCAATAATTAAGCGTTTAAATTCTGGAATGGCTTTAAGTGCGCGCTTAAAGAAGAGATCGCGCATGGTGTCGGCCAGCTCATTCTTTAAACTGCAACAAAGGCAGCCGGAACTGAGCAATACAGTATTGTCTGCGATGTGCTCACTTTCTATATTTTGCGCTAAATTACTTTGTGCAAAAATTTGATCCAAGCCTGCATCTCCCAGCTCATTAATGATAATGGCGGTGTCGTGCAACTCTGGTTGGCTCAGCAGTTTATTGAGTAGTGTGGTTTTACCGCTTCCTAAAAATCCAGTAAGCAGAGTGACGGGTATGCGTTGATCCATTTTTTTCAGCTAATTATTTAGTGTAGGTAAGCATTGGTATTGCAATTGAAATCTTGCTTTAAGTCCAAACGATGGCCACGGGCTGTTATAATACAGAGTAGTTTTTAATGTAAAGCTTCTGAGATGCGAGCTCTACCACTGCAATTCCAATAGATTGAACCCATAGAAATTAGACCTAAACAATGAACGTATTTTTTGAAGAAGATGGCAATTTTAAACTTGCCTCTATCATGACTGAAACACAGGGTTCTATGCAAATAGAATCTGCCAGTGGCAAACGAAGTAAAGTCAAAACTAGCAGCGTGTTAATGCGTTTTGAATTGCCATTAACCGGCTTTATGGAAGCAGCTAATGCCGAAGCAGCCAGCTTGGATGTAGACTTCTTATGGGAGTGCTGCGGCGAACCTGAGTTTGGATTTGAAGCTTTTGCTGCTGACTACTACGGTCGCAAACCTACGCCTATTGAAGCAGCGGCTATCGCCATCAAGCTACATAGCGCTCCTGTCTACTTTAATCGTAGGGGCAAGGGCCATTATAAAGCTGCCCCAGCAGAAATTCTGAAAGCCGCGTTGGCTGGCTTAGAGAAAAAGCGATTGTTAGCCGAAAAAATGGCTGGCTACGTACTGCAGTTAAAAGCGATGGAAATGCCAGATGATTTGAAATCTAAGCTCGATATGCTGTTGTATGAACCTGATAAGAATTCCATGGAATATAAGACATTGGATACTGCGGCTAATGAGCTACACATGACCAGTCTTAAATTGCTTCAAGCCTGTGGCGCTATTCCTTCTGCGCAAGATTTTCACCTAGGTGCATTTTTACGTGAACACTTTACCAAAGGTACTGAGTTTTCTGCAGATCCTGTGATTAGCCCATTTGAAGAGTTTCCATTGGCTGATACTGAGGCTTTTAGTATTGATGACAGTTCTACTACCGAAATTGATGATGCTTTTTCTATCACGCAACTCGCTGATGGCTTTACACGCGTTGGCATTCATATTGCCGCACCGGCCCTAGGTATCATGCCTGATAGCCCGTTGGATAAAGAGGTGATGCAGCGTCTATCTACGGTCTATATGCCTGGAAATAAGATTACTATGTTGCCAGAAGAAGCCATTAGACCATTTAGCTTGGATGCTGGTGAAGTTAAACCCGTATTGTCGTTGTATCTTTATGTAAATGCTGACTTAACCATTACGCAACGTGATACTAAAGTAGAGCGCATGAAGATTGCTGATAATTTGCGTCACGACACCTTAGAGCCATTTTTTAACGAAACGACTTTAGATGCGGATAGTGGTCACCCATATTGGGCTAAGTTGCTTTATTTGTTTAACTTAGCGGAATCATTAGAAAAGTTACGTGGTAAGTATGATCCTACGAAGCCGCCTCAGATTGACTACAATTTTTACGTCAATGATGGGAAGATAAGCATTGTTGGTCGCCACCGTGGTTCACCTATGGATAAACTAGTGGCAGAGTTGATGATAGAAGCTAATAATCAATGGGGTGCATTATTAGCTACACATGACGTGCCTGGTTTATATCGAGCGCAATCAGGCGGCAAGGTTTATATGACAACAAAGGCTGAACCGCACCAGGGCTTAGGTGTGGAGCAATATGCTTGGAGCACTTCGCCGTTGAGACGTGCTGTGGACTTAATTAATCAACGTCAGATTATTAGTGTGGCGCAAAATATAGCACCTGCATACCCGCCAAACAGTGAAGTATTAACTACGCATATGCGTAATTTTGAACAGACATTCCAAGCATATAGCGAGTTTCAGTCACGTATGGAACGATACTGTTGTTTGCAGTATTTAATTCAAGAAGATACACAAATAGTAAATGCTACGGTGTGGCGAGAAAATTTAGTGCGTTTAGATAACCTACCTTACATAACTAAGGTTTATGGATTGCCTGAACTAAAAGCAGGGACCCGCATCAGTTTGCAAATACAGGAAGTTGATACGCTATTGATAGAGTTGCGAACTAAATTCATAGGCATATTGGAAGAGGATCTTGTAGTTATAGATGCAACAAATGAGTTGGACGACATTAAAAATATCGAAGTGGCAGCTTAGTGCTTCGGGTCGCTAGGCATTTGATGCGTGGACTTGGTGTTAATGAAGAGTCGGTTGATGTGAGTGAGTCTGATGGCGTTCGCGCCTTACACTTAGGTTCAGTCACTATACAAAGTGCAATGCGGATACGTGACCCATTTGCGTTGGAGCTCACTTATACGCGCGCCATCATGTGTTTTTTGCTATTTAAGCCGTCTATTCGGAATGTTTTGGCAATAGGGTTAGGTGGCGGTTCGCTGGCAAAGTATATGCACGCTCATTGCCGTGAAATTAAGAGCTTGGTTATCGAGCTTAATCCAAAGATTATACATATTGCACACAGTCAGTTTTTCGTGCCAGAGAATGATGAGCGCCTAGAAGTGATGGAAGGTGATGGCCTAGCTTATTTGGCAGAACACACCAATGCAGCAGAAGTGCTTCTCATCGATGCATTTGATAGTAACGGCATACCTCCTAATTTTTGTAGTCAAGATTTTTTCGATCAATGTGCTACCACACTTACTGATGACGGTATTCTCGTGATTAATTTATGGGGTAGTGATAAGAAGTATGATGTGTATTTGCAGCGCATCGAGCAGAGTTTTGATGGCAAGGTATTAACATTACCTACCGGAAAGCCTGGCAATATTGCAGTATTTGCTTTTAAACGTGAACCTGCAGATCTGCGTTTAGCCAGTTTGCGAGAACGGGCTAAACTACTAGAAAAAACCCATAAAATAGAGTTTTTGCAGTTTGTAGAAAAAATGGCAGAACATAACCCCAGTACCAATAATCGAATTTTTATGAAAAGCGACAGCTAATTTATGAACCCAAATCAAGCCCCTAATCGATACTTTGCCACTTGTCCACGAGGACTCGAGCAACTATTGGCCGATGAACTTTTGCAGGTTAATGCTAAAGCTATTAAGCCAACTGACGGCGGTGCTAGTTTTGATGGTGATTGGTCAGTTTGTTATGCCGCTAATTTGCATTCACGGATTGCAACCCGCATTCTATGGCAAGTCTCACGTGGTAAGTACATCAATGAAGAAGACCTATTTGAAGCGGCTTACAAGTTAAATTGGCCACAATGGTTTGATGTTAAACATGACTTTATGGTTAAGGTGACTGGTGTTAAATGTCCGCTGAAAAGTTTAGAGTTTGCCACATTAAAAATTAAAGATGCGGTATGCGATAAGTTTAGACTGAGCGTGGGTAGTCGTCCTTATATTGATACTAAGACACCGGCTGTGCGAATTCACGCTTATTTGGCTGCTGAGGAATATCAGTTCTACTTGGATACCTCCGGTGCGGCGCTTTATCAGCGAGGTAACCGTGGAGCTAGTATTGAAGCGCCTTTGCGTGAAAATTTAGCTGCTGGTATTTTGAAGTTATCAGGCTGGCAAGTCGGCATGCCGTTACTTGATCCGATGTGTGGCAGCGGTACATTCTTATTAGAGGCTGCCATGGTCGCTCTAGATATGGCGCCTGGGTATAAAAGAAGTTTCGGCTTTGAAACCCTCAACAACTTTGAAGCTAACACTTGGTCCAAACTTAAGAATCTAGCCGCGAGCAAGGTCAAGCCAGTCACTTTCCAAAAAATTTATGGTTCAGATATAGATTTGCGTGCAGTACGCATTGCCAAGAAGAACTTAGAGGATGCAGGTCTTTTGGCAGCGGTGCAGTTATCTCAGCAAGACATTGTAAATCTATTACCGCCAGCTGAAAGCGGTGTGATGGTTGCCAATCCACCCTATGGCGTGCGAATTGGTGAAGATGAAGAACTTACAGTACTTTATCCTAAAATTGGCGAATCGCTTAAACGCAAGTTTGCTGGCTGGAATACCTATTTTCTCACCAATGATTTGCGTATGCCGAAATTAATGCGTCTAACGCCAAGCAAACGTACGCCTTTATACAACGGCCCGCTTGAATGCCGTTTGTTCGAAATTAAAATGGTGGCGGGAAGCAATCGTAAATAGAGATTTCTGGAGTATTTTTATGATAGAGACCAATGCAAGTCCAGATTCATTAGTGCAATTAAATCAAAAACTAAAACAATTTGTTGAAGTGCGAGATTGGACCCAGTTTCATTCTCCTAAAAATTTAGCGATGGCAATGATTGTTGAAGCCGCGGAGCTGGTTGAGCATTTTCAATGGAGTACTGAGGATGAAAGCTATCATATGTCTCCTGAAAAGCTTGACCAAGTGGGGCAAGAGATTGCAGACACTTTTGTCTATTTACTAAGGTTGGCGCAAGTATTGAATATTGATTTGATTGATGCTGCTAATAAAAAAATAGCGCTGAATGCTTTAAAGTATCCCGTAGACAAGGCGCGCGGAAAAAATAATAAATATACTGATTACCTTTAAAGTGTCATCCTAAAAAGGATAAAGCGCATGACTGCTAACGCGTCATGCGCTTTTCTTTTTAGACTTGCAGTCTATTATTTAAGAGCAGCTAATGCTGCAGCATAATTAGGCTCACTAGTGATTTCAGATACTAATTCGCTATGCAAAACTTTATTATTCTCATCTAAGACAATGACTGCTCGGCTAGTAAGTCCAGCCAAGCTAGTTGAATTTATCGCAACACCGTAGCTTTGCGCAAAGCTAGATGTGTTGCGGAATGAAGATAAAGTCTCAACATTTTCGATACCTTCAGCAGCACAAAAGCGATTTTGTGCAAATGGTAAGTCGGCTGAAATGCACAGTACTACAGTGTTTTTTAGGCTAGAGGCTTCCTTGTTAAAGGTGCGCACTGAAATGGCACAAGTAGGCGTATCGATACTTGGAAATATATTCAGTACTTTGCGTTTACCCGCAAAGTTGACTAATGAAACATCAGTTCTAGTTTTGTCTGCCAGAGTAAAGTCAGGTGCGTTTTGACCTTTTTGCGGAAAGTTGCCGCCAATTTCTACTGGACCGCCTTTAAGTGTGACTGCATTAGTCATGGTGTTTCCCCTATTAATTTTGGTGTTTGTTATTTTACGTCTGTCATCATAAAACAAAATCAATTAGTTTGCATCGCACTTTTTCTTATTTCTATCAGATTATATCCCATTGTTTTAGTAGGGTTTTTATAGCTAATTCACAGATTATTTATTGATTCAAACCTATTTAATTGGTTAATCTTATTGACTGGGAGATGTTAAGATTTATGCTTAAGTTGCACTAATTTTTACGCTCAAAATAGGTCCATTTAAGGTAAAATTGACCCATGCTTGCAACTAACCTATTAGCTTTGAAATCTCCACAATTTGTCCACTTACGTTGCCATAGTGAGTATTCCATTGTGGATGGTATCGTGCGAATTGACGACTATGTAAAGCTTGCTGTAGAAGATGGAATGCCCGCCTTAGCATTAACTGATTTAAGTAATTTATTTGGTGCTATCAAGTTCTACAAGTCCGCACGCAGCAAGGGAGTTAAGCCAATTATCGGCTGTGATATCTGGCTGCAAAATAATAGTAACCGTGATCAACCTAGCCGTGCCCTTCTGTTATGTCAGTCACATGCGGGCTATTTGCTATTATGCCAATTAATCAGTCGCGCCTATTTAAGTAATCAATATCGTGGCCGTGCCGAGTTTAAGCTTGAATGGTTTGAAGAATGTGGTACCGAAGGTTTGATTATGCTTTCTGGAGCTTTAGCCGGTGATGTAGGCCAGGCATGTATGCAAGGAAACTTGGATTTAGCGCTGAAGTTGGCAGATGGTTGGAAAGTGTTGTTTCCAGATCGTTTCTATCTGGAAATTCAGCGAATCACCAGTCCTACCCAAAATAGTAATGAAGAAAGCTATATACAGCATGCACGCGCCATAGCAAGTCAGTTGCATTTACCTATTGTTGCTACGCACCCAATTCAATTTACCACCCCAGATGATTTTAGAGCCCATGAGGCGCGCACCTGTATATCTGAAGGATATGTATTAGCTGACACGCGCCGTCCTAAAAACTTTACTACTGAACAGTTTTTCAAAACACAGGCTGACATCGCAGTCTTGTTTGAAGACATGCCAGAGGCGCTGGCGAACAGTGTGGAAATAGCCAAACGCTGCAATTTATCGCTGACTTTAGGTAAGAATTATTTACCGAATTTTCCTACGCCTAATAATGAAAGTTTAAATGAGTATTTGGTTGATGCTGCCCGTATTGGTTTGGAGCAGCGCTTATCGGTTCTTTATCCTGACGAAGTGCTGCGTGCATCTAAGCAACAAAGTTATCACGACCGCTTAGACTTTGAAACTAAAGTGATTAACCAGATGGGCTTTGCTGGTTACTTTTTAATTGTTGCCGACTTTATTAATTGGGCTAAGCATAATGGCGTTCCAGTTGGTCCTGGTCGCGGATCTGGTGCCGGCTCCGTAGTCGCCTATAGCTTGGGTATTACGGATTTGGATCCACTAGAATACAACCTCCTATTCGAGCGATTTCTTAACCCTGATCGCGTTTCTATGCCTGACTTTGATATCGACTTTTGCCAAGAAGGTCGCGATCGCGTCATTGATTATGTGAAACAAAAATATGGCTTGAATGCTGTTTCTCAGATTGCTACTTTCGGCACTATGGCTGCTAAGGCTGTGATACGTGACGTTGGCCGCGTATTAGACTTACCATTCCATTTTGTGGATGGTATTAGCAAATTGATTCCCATGGAATTGGGAATTACTCTAACTGAGGCCTTGGTTAAAGAGCCTCAACTAGCTGAGCGACGTGAAAATGAAGAAGAGCTCCGCGAACTACTAGAGCTAGCTTTAAGGTTAGAAGGTTTGGTGCGGAATGTGGGGATGCATGCTGGTGGGGTGCTGATTTCACCAGGAAAAATATCTGACTTTGCCCCTATATATTGTCAGCCCGATGGTGCCAGTTTAGTCAGCCAGTATGACAAGGATGATGTTGAAGCCGTAGGTTTGGTTAAGTTTGACTTTTTAGGCCTACGTACACTGACGATTTTAGAGTTAGCTCTAGTTAACGCCAATAAACAACGATCAGAAAGCAACTTGCCGCCATTATCGTTTGCCACTTTACCGCTCAATGATAAAGCTACGTTTCAGTTATTGAAAACAGCCAATACCACCGCAGTATTTCAACTTGAGTCCCGCGGTATGAAGGATATGCTTAAGCAAGCACTTCCGGATTGCTTTGAGGATATTATTGCCCTGGTAGCTTTATATCGTCCCGGCCCTATGGATTTGATCCCAGATTTCTGTAGGCGTAAACATGGAAAACAGCGTGTGGAGTATCCGCATCCGTTGACAGAGGCTATCCTAAAAGAAACCTACGGTATCGCCGTATATCAAGAGCAAGTGATGCAGATTGCGCAGGTAGTTGCAGGTTATAGCCTAGGAGGGGCTGATTTGCTGCGCCGTGCTATGGGTAAGAAAAAGCAAGAGGAAATGGACGACCAGCGTAAGACCTTTACTGAGGGTGCAGTTAAAAACAACATGACCGAGCGTCAGGCTACGGAATTGTTTGACTTGTTGGAAAAGTTTGCTGGTTATGGTTTTAATAAATCTCATGCAGCAGCGTACGCGATGGTTGCCTATCAGACCGCCTATTTAAAAGCACATTATCCAGCGGCCTTCTTAGCATCAACTATGTCGGCTGATATGAATAATACAGACAGTGTCCGTATCTTTTACGAAGATTGTGCGCCAAACCAAATTGAAGTGTTGCCGCCTGATGTCAATCAGAGTGAATATAAATTTAAGCCAGTGAATAAAAGCCAGATTCTCTATGGTTTAGGTGCTGTAAAAGGTACTGGTTCTGCGGCGATTGAAGTGATCTTGCAGGCGCGTGCTAAAGATGGTCCATTTAAAAATTTATTCGATTTTTGTAACCGCTTGGATCTACGTAAAGTTAATCGACGTGTGGTGGAATCTTTAATTCGTGCAGGTGCTTTTGACCAACTATCACCTAGCCGCAATGCTTTATTGGCCGGCGTGGCAATGGCGATGGCTGCAGCCGAGCAAAATAGTGCGAATAGCAATCAAAATAGCCTGTTTGGAGAAGCGGCAGATAGTGCTGTTAATGTATTGCCTATTGTCCCAATGTGGACGGAACAGCAACGCCTTCAGGAAGAGAAAGCAGCGCTCGGTTTTTTCTTTAGCGGACATCCTTATTGGGCCTATCAAAAAGATCTTAGTCAGTTCGTCAGTACGACGTTAGCTAATTTATCACCTAAAGAGCAACCGCAACTATTGGCAGGTATTGTTTCAGGCGTTCGTAACCGATTGACCGCTCGAGGCAAAATGGCGATTGTAGGCCTCGATGATGGAACAACAAGGATTGAAGTGGTGGTGGGCAATGATTTGCTCAACCAATCACAACATTTGCTTAAAGATGATCAATTAATTATTGTAGAAGGCCGTGTCAGTCATGATGAGTTTTCTGGAGGTATTCGCGTAAACGCTAGAAAGTTACATGATTTATCCAGCATCCGAAATAGCCGTGCCAGCTTTTTAAAAATATCATGCAACGGTCAAGCAGATGCGATTAAGTTGCAAAAATTATTAAAGCCTTATTGTAAGAGCGCCAGTGATGAAAATCGGGGTTGCGCTGTTAAAGTGGAATACCATAATGCCAGCAGTAAGGTCGAATTGATGCTGGGTAATAATTGGCGCGTAGATTTACACGAAGACCTGATTGCAGGCTTAACCGAATGGTTAAGTCGTGATAACGTAAAAATCCTATATAATTGAACTTGAGATTCTTAAGATAGACAACACGCATGAAAATAACTTATTTAGATTTTGAACAGCCAATTGCAGAACTTGAAGCCAAAATTGAAGGTTTACAATCAGCCCATGATGACCATGATAATTTAGATATCTCTAAAGAGTTGTCTGCTTTAGAAAAGAAAAATCAAAAATTATCCGAAGATATTTATGGCAGCTTGTCTGCTTGGCAGATTTCACAGTTAGCGCGTCATCCGCAACGTCCGTACACTCTGGATTACATTCAAGGCATCTTTACGAATTTCGAAGAATTGCATGGTGATCGTGCTTATGCCGATGATCCAGCTATTGTTGGAGGATTAGCTAGGTTTGAAGGACAGCCAGTCATGGTGATTGGTCATCAAAAAGGCCGTGATGTCAAAGAACGACAATACCGCAACTTTGGTATGCCGAGGCCTGAAGGCTATCGCAAAGCATTACGCCTTTATCGCATGGCAGAAAAATTCAATATCCCAGTGATTACTTTAATTGATACACCGGGTGCTTACCCAGGTATTGGTGCTGAGGAACGAGGCCAATCTGAAGCTATTGCACGTAACTTATATGTCATGGCTGAACTTAAAACGCCAATTATCGGTGTGATTATCGGTGAGGGTGGCTCTGGCGGAGCGTTAGCGCTGGGTGTGGTTGATCAGTTGTTGATCTTGCAATACGGTACCTATGCGGTAATTTCACCAGAAGGTTGCGCTTCAATTTTATATAAAAGTTCGGATCAAGCGCCAGTAGCGGCTGAGTCTTTAGCAATTACCGCAGATCGCCTTAAAGCGATGGGATTGGTTGACCGTATTATTGCTGAACCATTAGGTGGATGCCATCGTGCACCGGAAGTGGTGATGGAAACATTGCGTGTCGCTTTAAAAGAAGAGCTGACAAAGCTAAAAAACAAATCGATTAAATCTTTACTCTTGACTCGATATGAGCGTTTAATGGGTTATGGTAAATTTAAAGAAGTTGTTACTAAGCAACCGTCTGTAAAATTGTAAGGTGTCCAATAGTAAGTCAATTTCTACCCGACTTAAACACCAGGCGCAAGCGACTAGTGTCATACAACTACATCTCAATAACTTCCTCAATGCACACTTAAAGCCAGGCCAACATTTACTGCTGGCCCTAAGTGGCGGGCTGGATTCTTGCGTGTTATTGTATTTGTTAGCTCAGGCCAAGTTGAACTTTGCTTTTGAATTGTCTGCTCTTCATGTACATCATGGTTTAAGTCCTAATGCCGATGAATGGGCTAGTTTTTGTTCAAAACAATGTCAACAGTTACAAGTTCCCCTGCAGGTTGTGCATGTAGAGCTTGAAAAGAATACAAATCTAGGCGTTGAAGCTGAAGCAAGGCGGTTGCGTTATGAGGTACTGAATAACGCCATCGCAGATTTTATCGTTACAGCGCATCATGAGGATGATCAGGCCGAAACCTTGCTATTGCAATTGATGCGTGGTGCCGGTGTTAAAGGGTTAGCTAGCATGGCTTCAGTTAGTCCAACGCGCCGTTTACTGCGTCCTTTTTTAGGAGTATCTAAAGAGCAGATACTAAGCTATGCGAAGTTGCAGGATATTTTTTGGTGTGATGATGAGAGCAACAGTAATACGCACTTTGAACGCAATTTTGTGCGCCACGAGTTAATGCCTATATTGATCTCGCGCACACCTGCCATTTCTTCTGTGTTGGCAAGAACTGCATCACATATGGCAGAAGCTAATGACTTGCTTAGTGATTTAGCTGGCATCGATGCATCAACCTTAGTGCATGAAAATAGTGTGTGCGTTAAAGGTTTGCGCACCCTTAGTCAGGCGCGGGCTAAAAACTTATTGCGTTGGTGGTTTGCACAAAGCCATCTACTGATGCCGCATGCAGAGCAATTAACCGAAATTTTACATCAATTATTGGATGCCAAGGCTGACGCTAACATTAGTATTCCTTTGCAGCATTTAAGTTTGAAGCGCTTTCAGCAACGCATTTACCTGTGGCGTGAGCAAGTCGCACAGGACTTCAATTTAGTATGGAATGGAGAGGCGCAACTCGCATTGCCTAATGGAGGCCAATTATTTTTTAAACAGGTCGTGGGTGCTGGTTTGGCTCTTAAGCATGGGATGACCAAGCTTCGAATCACAAATCGTGATGGAGGTGAGCGCTTTAAGCCCAATGCACTAAGGCCTACGCGTACCTTGAAGCATCTGCTGCAAGAAGCTAATATTCCGCCTTGGCAGCGTACTAATTTGCCGCTTATTTACTGGCATGACACCTTAGCTTGTGTGCCAGGAATTGGCATTGCACATGAGTTGCAGGCGATTGGCGATGAGGTTGGTTTAGAAGTTAGTTGGCAGGAAGCAGTTGCCGACTCACTTTAAGCCACGTCATGCAATAATGATCCAAAATACCCCCTGCAAACCACTTCTATTCTCAAAGTATTAACTTTAACTGCGGCCATATATTTTCTAAAATCATAGATTGTGCTTTCGTATTGGGGTGCAACCCATCATCTTGAATTAAGTCTGGCTTATTTTCCATACCATTTAGCATAAAAGGCACAAGCAGTATCTTGTGTTCTTGGCTTAACAGTTGATATTTTTGCGTAAATGACTGCGAATACTTAGGGCCATAATTGGGAGGTATTTTCATGCCAATCAATAGTACTTTTGCGCCGGTTTTTTTGCTTTTTACAATCATCTCACTCAAGTTAGCCTTCATCAGAGGCAGAGGCAGACCTTGAAGTCCATCATTAGCACCTAGCTCTAGAATGACTATATTGGGTTGATGCTCATTTAACGTTGCACTTAGTCGACTAAGGCCGCCACTAGTGGTTTCGCCGCTGACACTCGCGTTGATGACTTTGTAGTGTAAGTGTTGCTCTTCTAGCCTTTGTTGTAGTAGCCTTACCCATCCTAGTTGTTGTGGTATGCCATAACCTGCTGATAGGCTATCACCATAAACTAAAATGCTTGTATCTGTCGCATAGGCCGGCGCAGATAAAAAAATAAGGCAACTTAATCCCAGTAAAATGGGACTCACTAATACAACTCTCATTATTAAACGTAATCGGAAAAACATAGATGCAACGCACTCCCATTATTCAGGCGCAAAATTTATACTACGAAATTGCTAATCATGATCACTATATTCGCATACTACAAGGTTTAAATCTAACCATAAGCGCAGGAGAGCAGGTCGCAATTATAGGGAGCTCAGGTTCCGGTAAATCTACTTTACTCAGCTTGTTGGCGGGTCTTGATGTACCGACGAGTGGTCAGGTATTGGTGGAGATGAAGTCATTTAGTAGCTTGGATGAAGATGGGCGTGCCTTGGTGAGAGCACGTAATATGAGTTTTGTGTTTCAGTCATTCCAGTTATTACCAGCACTTACTGCACTTGAAAATGTCATGCTTCCTCTGCAGTTGACTCAACATATCGATGCTCGGGAATTAAGTCTGCAAGCCTTAGACGCTGTAGGTTTAAGCCAGCGCGTTCAGCATTACCCAAAGCAATTGTCTGGCGGTGAGCAACAAAGAGTAGCCATTGCACGGGCCTTTGCCACCAAGCCGCGCATCTTATTTGCTGATGAGCCTACTGGTAATTTGGATAACGCAACGGGGGAAATTATTATTGATTTACTCTTTAAGATGAACTCTGATGCCAACACCACCCTGATATTGGTGACACATGACATGCAGTTAGCCAATCGCTGTCAGCGTCGGTTACAGTTGGATAATGGTGTACTCACAGATTTAGTATGAACGCCATTTTTAAATTAGCTTACTTGCAAACTTGTAGTTTGTGGCGCGCAGGAGCGCTAAGGGTGTTGGTATTTGCCTTGGTGTTGGCGGTAGCGGCGATTACGGCCGTAAGCTTCTTTACTCAACGCATAGACACAGCGCTCAATCAACAAGGGAGCTTGTTACTTGGTGCTGATTTAGTTCTGTCGGCGAACCATGTATTAGCAGATAATTTTGAGCAACGTGCCACCAAGTTAGGATTAGCTTCGGTACGTAGTTATGAGTTTCCAAGCATGGTCATGTTTGGTAATTCAAGTCAACTTGTAGAAATTAAGGCGGTAGGGCAGGGATTTCCTTTGCGAGGTGATCTCACCATAGGCGCAACCACAAATGAAGTAGGACAAGTGGTAAAAACTGCTCCTAAATTAGGTCAGGTGTGGGTAGAGCCACGACTTGCCCACTTACTCAACTTGCAAGTTGGTAGTGTAGTAGAAGTCGGTGAGCGTAAGTTTAGTGTAAGTGCTATCTTGCTGCATGAGCCGTCACGTGGTGGTGATATGTTTGGCTTTGCGCCACGGTTAATGATGAATGCGGCTGACTTAGCCTCAACCAAACTGCTGCAATACGGCAGTCGCGCCAAATTTCAGTTATTGCTAGCGGCTTCACCTGAAAAGGTTAACCAATATTTCAAACTCACACAACCAGAATTAACGCATGGTGAAAAAATTCAAGATCTTCGTAATGCAAGACCTGAGATTAAATTGGCCTTAGAAAAAGCCCAGCAGTTTTTAGGGTTATCGGCCATGGTAAGCGTGATTCTAGCTATGGTGGCCATGCTACTTTCCAGCATGCCTTATATCAAGCAAAGCTTAGATAGCTTTGCCCTGATGCGTTGCTTTGGCGCATCGCAAAACAAGGTGATGCAATTTTTAGCGATACAGACATTATTGATTGCTTTTTTCAGTGCTTTGATCGGGATAACGCTGGGGTTTATAGCGCAACTTGGTTTAGCGCAATTAGCTGCCAGTCTATTTGTAGAAGCTTTGCCACCAGCAAGCCTGATGCCGATGTTGGTCGGTATGATTGCAAGTCTCGCTATGATGTTTGCCGTGGTGTTGCCACATGCTTGGCAAATGCAACATATAAGCACCATGAATATTCTGCGCCGCGAAACGCTGATGCAACCTTTAAGCGTTCAACTCAAGTTTTTGCCCGCGGCTTTGACCATGAGCGCCATGCTATTTTGGCAGGCGCAGGATTTTAAAATTGCATTGGCGACGATTGGAGTAATCTTGTTATTATGCTTGTTAGTCATTGTATGTGCCTACGGATTTGTTTCGCTAACGGCACGTCTATTAACATTATCGCCACAAAACCATACACTGAATGCCGTCAAGTTAGGCGTGCTAGGCTTAAAGCGCAGGTTCGTGATTTCTACGATACAAATGATCGGGTTCAGTATGGGCTTAATGGTACTCATATTGTTAGCCCTAATTCGTGGGGACCTCATAAACAATTGGCAGGCCTCGCTTCCAGTTGATGCGCCCAATCGTTTTGTTATTAATATTCAGCCGTCGCAAATTGATGGCATACATCAATTTTTTGCCCATCAACACATTAAAAATGCAGCAGTATTCCCCATGGTGAAAGCGCGCTTCATAAGCAAAAATGGGATGAGAGTAAAGCCTGAGGATTTTAATGATGAGCGCGCACGTCACTTAGCTGAGCGCGAATTTAATTTATCTTGGGCTATGAAAATGCAAAGTGATAACCAACTGCAAAGCGGTCACTGGTGGAATGCTTCTGACGAAGGGAAGCCCTATATTTCGCTTGAGCAAGATCTAGCTAAAACCCTCGGGATAAAATTAGGCGATCAGTTGGAATTTGAGATTGCTGGGAGTCCTATTACACTGACAGTGACCAGTCTCAGGAAAGTGGAATGGGATAGCATGCGCGTTAACTTTTTTGCCGTGACGCCGCCAGGGGTGTTGGAACACTTTAATGCCAATTACATCAGTAGCTTTCATTTGCCATTTCAGGTTGATGGGCCTTTAAATCTGTTGCTGCGTCAGTACCCTAATCTCACTATTATTGATGTGGCGGCATTGATGCAGCAGATACGTGGCATTATGCAAAAAATGAGTAGTACGGTGCAGTATGTGTTTGCTTTTAGTTTAATTGCAGGGAGTGCTGTGCTTTATGCCGCCTTAGTCGCAACCCATGAAGAGCGCATCCTTGATGCTACCCTGTTGCGTGTATTTGGGGCTTCTAGGCGTCAGGTAGCCATTGCCTATGTTGCTGAATTTAGCTGTATTGGTCTCGTTGCGGCTTTGGTCGCAGTTATTGCTGCTAACTTATTAGCCTATTATATGAGTGCCCATATTTTTAATATTCCCTTTACCTTTAATTTTAGCTTAGCCCTGCTGGCTTTGCTTATTTCTGCCGCTATTATTCCCTTTGCTGCTTGGCTTGGACTACGTAGATTTTTGAACATCCCGCCTAGGCAGTTACTGAATAGCATTTGATTTAGATGTTGGTTAATCTGCCGTAGCTTAGCCTTCGATCAGGCCGCATCGAATTGCTAGCCTCACCATTTCAACTGGGCCACTCACCCCAAGTTTTTGCTTAATCCCTGTTTGATAGTTAGCGACAGTCTTCATGCTAATGTTAAGCGTGGTGGCGATTTTACCGAGCTCTGCACCATCTAATAGCATCCTAAAAATCTCAAATTCTCGGGGGGATAATACTTGCATCGGATCATGCTTAGGCTCATGCGCATGCGTGGCAATACTCTGGGCGACTTCTTTGCCTAGATAAGTTTGTCCTGTGAGAACCCAGTCAATGGCATTGGGTAATTCTTCTGCGGCCAAGATAAGTAGAATCAGACTCACATCTGCTGGCGTGATGTTAGTCTTTGGGTTACTGGGTTCAGGTTGCATTGTTGTGCCAGCATCTCCACCGCCAAGGGTTGTGTATACCCAACCGGTACCACCTCCACCTGGTGTCGTTTACATACAACCGACTTATGCTGCACCAGCAGTTGGATTTACATGGGTCTATCATCCAAGGTATGGCTGGGGCTGGTATCACCCAAACCATGGCTGGCATAGAGGCTGGCGCTAAATGTCAACAACCCACCCTAAAGGCGGGTTTTGACTTTCTACAATGCTGTATTGCTACTGCAAATGAGTCTTCCTCTTGGCAATACTGACTATAAACCATCACTTAGAATTAATGCTTTTAGAATTAATTGATAATCAAAATAAACCCGCAACGGAAGTTCAGCGAAACCTAAGTTATCAGTTTGGAAAATAAAACACACACTTCGAGGCAGCAGGGAAATTACCTTAGCACTGAGCCAATCCAATGTCCAGTCACATTACTTGCTAGAACTACCGCAGAAGCAACCAGCAAATGTTTGATAACTTCTAGTATAGGTTTCACCTTACGTTCGCTCGCCACCAGATAAGTCATGATTGCTAGGAGCAGCATCCCCCATGTCATAGCCACTATGGCGGCATGCGCAATTGGGATCAATCCAATCAGAAGTACGAAGCTAATGCATAGCAGTAGCCGCGTTACAAAGTTAGTTATAGTTCCTGTGAATGCATCCTTCTGGTCAAGTTGCTCTGATTCCTGAAAGATGTGGGAACTTAAGGCGTCAGTAAGATTATCAGCAAACGCTGCAATAAGAAGAGCGCTAACAATGACAGCTTTCGTTGCGTCTGCGGCGCTGAGGCCACTAATTAACGCCATGCTGGTTACGACTGCAGCTGTTCCCCCATAACTGATTCTGCTCGTCTTAAACATAAGTGATTGCACGTTGCTTATTTCTAATCTTCATTGTTGGTAGCCATCTAAGTCCGCCATGAGATTCACATCTTAACCTGCCCCACGGTTTATGTGGTCATTATAACATTTCACATTATTTGATTTTATAAAGCGATTTCTGATGAAACTTTCTGTTGTAATGAGAATGATTATCATTTATAGTTAGGACTTGTTAAGTAAATAATTAGACAGAGATACCAAGCAATGCCCTTACTAAAATCGCGGTTCACTAAAATTATCACCATGGTTGCTTGTCTGGCAGGGGGTTTATCCTTAAATGCAAATGCTGCACCTCCCCCAATAACTATTCAAGCAACAACAGATGGCAACTCTCCACCAAATTCAATTGGACTGTTTGGATTCCTTGGCGGCATCAACAGAAGTAATGCGTTATTAGGTGATCTGTGGGGACTGAGAAGAGAATTAAGTAGTCACGGCATTTCCTTATCAATCTTAGAAACCAGTGAATATCTGGGAAATACATCAGGGGGCACACGCAAAGGATTCGAGTATGATGGACTGACGCAGGTTCTCGGCCAACTCGATACGCAGCGTGCATTCGGTCATTACGGTGGCTTATTCAATGTCAGCCTTTTAAATATTCATGGCAAGAATTTAAGCGCCGACCACTTACAGACCCTTCAAACGGTGAGCGGTATTGAGTCTGACAATGCAACACGATTATGGGAACTCTGGTATGACCAGAAATTCCTTGAAGATGGTCGTCTGGACGTCAAAATCGGGCAGCAAAGCTTAGATCAGGAATTCATGGTCAGCACCAACGCGTTGTACTTTGTGAATACGATGTTTGGCTGGCCGATGTTGCCATCAGCTGATATGCCGGGAGGTGGTCCTGCCTATCCGTTGTCGGCATTAGGGGTAAGAGTCAGTGCACGACCCGTCGATGGAGTGACCTTACTGGCCGGTGTATTCAACGGCAGCCCCGTTAAGAATGACAACGGAACTGATCCTCAGATGCAAAATCGCCACGGAACGAGCTTCCCTTGGAGTGATGGACGATTGTATATCGCAGAAATGCAATTCTCTTATCCAGCTTTAGGCAGCATGGTCGAGCCCGGCCAACCGCAACCGCTCGGATGGACCTATAGACTCGGCGCTTGGTACAACAGCAAGGATTTTTCAGATATGCGAATTGACCAGAACAGCATGTCTTTAGCAGACTCTGCAAGTAACGGAATTGCGCAGCAGCATCACGGAAACTATGCCGTCTATGCCGTTGCAGATAAATTGGTTTGGCGGGATGACAGTGATCCAAACCGAACTGTGGCAATTTTCGGTCGTGTGATGGGTACGCCCTTAAAGGATCGCAACCTGATTGATTTCAGCATGAACGCAGGATTGGTGTTCCATAGTCCATTTCGTAATCGAACCGCAGACACGCTTGGCATGGGCATGGGCTATGCTCATGTCAGTAACGAAGCCGCTCAATTAGATAGAGACACCGTAATCTATAGCGGAACCCCTAGCCCGATACGTAGCAGCGAAAAATATGTTGAAATGACCTACCAGTTCCAGTTGAAACCGTGGATACAGATTCAACCTGACATACAGTATGTATTTAACCCAGGCGCCGGCGTAGCAATCCAAGATGATTCGAGTGTGCGGATCAAGAATGAACTGGTCATGGGTATACGTACGAATATTTCTTTCTAATTATATTTCTGGACAAAACATGAATTCTCAACTTGCAAAATTAGTTCCATGGGACAGACCATTCAAGGCCATCAAAGCAGGCTGTATTGGCCTTGCTCGCCTAATCCTCACGATTGCTCTGTCTGCCGCGTTCAGCATGCCTGTGTTTGCTGAATCAAAAGGATTATTAGAAACGATACACCGTCACAAATTTCTGACCTCAATGGTTCCTGGCAATGGAGATGTTAATCCCTATGCGGTTGTGGTTGCTCCGGCCTCAGTGGGTGTAATTGAGAAAGATGATGTTCTAATCGATAACTTTAACAACATCTCCAATCTTCAAGGCACAGGCACTACCATCGTCCAATATCGCCCAAGCACCAAGGAAACCAAACTTTTCGCCCAAGTACCTCAAACACTGAAAGATTGTCCTGGTGGCGTCGGTCTGACGACCGCAATGACCATGCTGAAAAGCGGCTGGGTCATTGTTGGCAGTACGCCTAGTAAGGATGGAACCACCCGCACTAAGGGTGATGGGTGTTTACTGGTTTTTGATGCCAGCGGCCATCATGTTGCCACCTGGGCCGGTCCTACGATTAATGGACCGTGGGGCAATATGGCCACCATTGACAAAGGCAACAGCGCCACGCTGTTCATCAGCATGGCAGGGTTTGGCGTGCAAAGTCCCGATGTGCTCGATCCGGATACTCATTACCCGGTCATCGTGCAACAGGCGACGGTATTGCGCTTGGAATTGACGATTCCAGAAGGTAAGCCACCTGTGCTGCAAAGCCAGACCGTTATCGGCAATGGGTTCTCGCAACGCGCTGACTTGGCCAACTTCCTACTAGGCCCTACTGGACTCGCGCTTGGAACCGACGACACTCTCTACGTGACCGATGGGTTGGACAACGAGATCACTGCAATTGCAGACGCCAGTACGCGCACCAGCAGTGCTGGCAAAGGTAGACTCGTGACGAAGGAAGGGTTGCTAGCCTGGCCGCTGGCTATGGTAATGACCCAACAAGGACATCTTATTGCCTGTAACGGAAAAAATGGGCAAGCGGTCGAAATCGACCCGATTGCAGGTAAACAAATCTATGCACACTGGCTGAATACTAACCAAGCGCAGTCACCCCCAGGGAACGGCAATCTCTTTGGTATCGCTTTGGCCTCTGATGGGAAAAGTTTTTATTACGTCGAAGATGATATCAATGCACTGAGGATAGCCACACCATGACTGACACGAATCACAATGCGGGACGGCGACATTTTTTGACGAGTGCAACCCTGGCCGCCGCCGCGATACCTTTCACACAGAAAGCTTTCGCAGCCACTATGATTAAGCCCTCAGATCATTTGCCTCTGGCTTTACCTTCTGCGATTGAACCTTTCTTTGGAAAACACCAAAGTGGTATCTCAACGCCTATTCAACGCCATACTTATTTCATCGCATTCGACCTAGTGACGACGAAACGCGATGACCTAATCCACTTACTAAGTGCTTGGACCAACGCTGCAGCAAAATTAACCAATGGACCAGCAAACTTTGATTCGAAGGCAAACCCTAACCAACCCAGCGATGAATCTGGTGCAACCGTGGGGTTGCCTGCATCGCACCTGACAATCACGTTTGGCTTCGGCCCAGCCCTCTTTGAAAAGAATGGAGAAGACCGATTTGGACTGGCACAACAGCGGCCTGAAGCTTTAGTTGACCTACCACGCTTTGCGGGTGATCAATTGGTTCCAGAGCATACTGGTGGAGACCTATCAATTCAAGCGTGTGCAGATGATCCACAAGTCGTTGAGTATGCGGTGCGAAGGTTAGCCAGACTGGCCACTGGCATTGCTACTATGCGCTGGGCGCAGATGGGATTCACTGGAGGATTCAAGCCTGAGGAAACCCCACGAAATCAGATGGGGTTCAAAGATGGAACCATGAATATTTCCACTAACGATTCGATTGCCATGGATAAATTTGTCTGGGTTGGCGACGAGGGGCCCGCATGGATGCGAGATGGGAGCTACATGGTTATCCGCCCAACCCGAATTGCCTTAGAACATTGGGACGAGATGAAAACCTCTTTTCAGGAGGAAACAGTAGGTCGGCATAAGGTTTCAGGAGCACCAATTGGTAAGAAGAATGAAACCGACTCGCTAGACCTAGTAGCAACAGACAAAGACGGAAATCCACTTGTTGCCGAAAATTCTCATGCAGCAATGTCCGCACCAGAAAATAATGATGGCGCACAGATTCTACGACGTGCATTCTCCTACGACAACGGGATTACCAAAATAGCCGAACGTTGGCCACCCTGGCGGCAAGTTGTTACCTTTGATGCCGGACTACTGTTCCAGTGCTATCAAAAAGATCCGAGAACCGGATTTATCAAGTTATTTACAAGAATGGCACAGATCGACATGCTAAATCAGTTTACAACTCATGTCGGCAGCGGCCTATTTGCGTGTCCGCCAGGGGCAAAGCAAGGTGAGTTTATCGGACAGAGGTTGTTCAATTAGAAACAAGCTTGGAAGACGCTAAGTTTCTTTAGGAGCTTAGCGTGTTTACAGCCCATTTTCTGAGACGGCTACTAATGAAAATATATAGACTCCTGCCAGTCAACTTCTTTCTGAGAAGATATTCAAATGCCTTTAAAGTACATTGCACTTGTGGAGAGGTGTTACAGTTAGGCCATTGGTCAAGACAATAATACATTAATTATAAATGTTAAGTGGCTCCCAATTTAAGCGGTAGTGATGGGAACCTTATTAGCAAAAACGATCTCGCAGAATCAGAAGCTTGCCGATAAGCCAATTCGACCATTGATACCAGGCATAGGATAACCAGGTTGATAGGAGTAGTTGCGATCAAAGAGATTTTCAACGGCTATATAAACTTCACCTTTTTTGCCAAGAGTTGGTAATGGATAGGATAATCGAGCATTCATTACAGCAAATCCGCTTACCTGTTGAGCATTTGGATTCAGGACATTCCGATCTAAAGTCAGTGCATATTCTTTGGACTGTCCCTGTGCATCAATTACGATACTAAGAGGGCCGACTTTTCCATTAACACCCGCTGTGAATGCCGCTTTTGGTGCATAAGGTAGAGTGCTGAGGCTTGCATCAAGCAGTGTCATTCCGGCAAAAGCTTTCCAGTTAGCAGCTATCTGCTGCTTAACAGATAACTCTAACCCGCTTGTTTGATAATTCCCAAGATTGTAGAACGCTCCAGACCCGAAACTAAGATTATAAACATAGCGATTTTGTACATTATCACGGAACAGGCTAAGATCAATCTGCGTTGTATCTGTTGGTGATAACTTAACCCCAGCTTCTTTGTGCTCCAGCTTTTCTGAAGATAGATTTTGCCAAGTAGGACTGGCAGTAAATAGGAATGGCAGTGCAGCCTGAATTCCTGGCCCTTCAAGCCCCGGATAGTTTATTCCCCGTGAAGCATTAGCAAACACGGTTATTCGGTCAGACACTAGAGATACGCCACCAAATGGCGCCAGTTCAGATTGATACAGACTGTGCTCGTAATCCCTAATGCCAACCGAAGGAATCAGTGTCCAGCCATCACTGATATTAATCTTTTGATTGATACCTATATAGGGAGATGTAACCTGAAAACTAGGCATATTAAGAGAAACATTTCCAATAATTGGACCACCACTAGGTGGTCCAAAATATGGCGGAACATCGCCAGTAAATGGTCCCTGAACTTTTCCAGAAATGCGGTCAAGATCAATACCTGCAATGATTTGTCCGCCTGACCACGGCGAGAACTGTTCCTTCCAGCGTAGGCCGCTCATCTGAAATTTAGACATGAACGTACCCCATGTCGTATCGTTATAAAGGTTGTTATTACCGTTGTTGTTGTATATCCGAAATTCACCTTGCCAGTCTTTAGTCTTGTGCGTAACGAAGGCGGTTACCATATGGGTATCAGACTTATCTACAGGAGTGATGGCAGGAGATGGCAGACGATTGTCTCCAGGATCATTCACTTTGTTATCCACGGCAAGAAAGCTTACGCCAACTGACCAGACATCATTAATTTTTAGTCCTACACGCCCTACAATACTTTTTACGTCACCATTCGCATGGGGCCTCTGACCATCAGACTGTGCGTGCCCGCCGGACAACATGAAATCCAGATTTTCTCCCCGTCCAGACACCTCAGCCTGTTCAGTGACGGTACCAAAAGAACCGGCTGAAATGCTGCCACTACCATGAATGCCATCTTCAGTTGCGCGTTTCGTTTCCAGATTAATCGAAGCAAAATTGTTGCCATTGATCTGAGGTTGCGGACTTTTATAGACAGTAATCGAATCTATAGCATTGGTTGGAAGTAGGTCTAGCAATGGATGGCCCCATACCCCCATGTAGACGGGAACATTATCTACGTAGGTTTTGATTTCACTACCTGGGCGACTGGCTCCCATGCCTCGGATATAGACCGCACCACCTTGGTTACCGTTATAGGAACCCACTGGATTAAAGCGTGAAATCTCGACCCCTGGGGTATTGCGTAGTGCCGCAGCCAAGTCAAGGGCATTCAGGTCACGAATCTGATCTTGCGTAATTTTTGTCGAAGAACTTGAAAAGTCATCAATACTATTTTCTTCAATGATTGGGCTGGCTGTCACCGTAACATCGGATAAATCTATATTCATCGCATTTTCAGCGTAAGCTACATCAGCAAAAGCCAGCAATACAGCCAGGGTAATTTTTTTATTGTCATAGTAGTTCCCTTTGGATTCGATTAATGATGTTCTTCAGAATTTGGATCGTTTTTAGTGCCAAACAGGCTGAAGCGTTTAATGAGGTCTGGACTTAGGGGACGTTCAGCCGAGGTTATTTGCGATACTAAGCTTTTGGCGGTTGGCTCCGAGACGCCAGCCTCTGTAAGTGTTTTGACATTCTTAAGACCATCGGCACCACAAGCCATAATCGCCCAGTGTCCATTGACGCGATGAAGAAGCGCCCGTCCACCTCTATTACCCTGTAGCCAGTCGGCGACGGCGTACTCATCAACGACAGCCATGGGAAATGTTTTTACTTTCTGCTCAGGCTTATCGTACGTTGTTGATATTAATGTTTGTATCTGCTGCTCTGCTGAGCGATCGACGGCGCTGGCACTAATAGACAAAGAAACGCAGACTATTGTAGATATCAATACCAGCAAGACTCGAGTAGATGAACTAACTTTATTAACCAAGATGACACTCCCTTCTTTTATATATTTCTTATTTCAGCAACATTATAGGAGTGGCTATTATTCTTGGGAATGTGGCAAATTGTCGCGCGACAATATGTCGCACCAATTAGGTGGGCCATTTGGATGACTTAGGAATTTAATGTTGTAAATTAAATCGTATTGCTCAAGGCTTACATCGTAAGGGGAGTTTAATCAAGGCATGCCAGCGCCCCACCCAGCCAGTTTCATGAGAAGTGCTTTTGACATAAGTAACATCGGAACAGATTGACCCAGACTTCTGGATAAATTTTTCAGTGATGAAAGATGGCACAATCTTATCATTTGCGCCGACGAAATGCCGTTGCGGTAGCCATTTGAGTTTTTCTGCAACATTAATTGGATTCAGCGATTCCGGCATTTGGCTTACGCCGTGATATTGGTTAACCGCGTCATGGTCGAGATTGCCTGCCACGGTGCGAAGACTGATGACATCGTTACGCTCAGCGGCCAATAGCACCGCGATCGCACCTCCTCCAGAGTAGCCGATCAGCTCTAGACTTTTAACATTTACCTGTCTGACGAAATAATCCAATGCCTGCCCAGTTGCAACGATTACCTCTCGGGAAAATCGCTTATTAGTCCAATAACTGCTGCTGCATTGTTCTTTGGATAAATCCCTAAATTGGCAAGGACGTGCAATATATACCACATTCGGCCAGTCATCTGCAGCTGCTAGGGCTAATCCAATGGCTTTAAGGGGCGTTGGATCAGTTGAAACCTGGCTACGATCTATCCATGCTCTACCATCGCCCTCAATATAAACATGTAAGGGTAAATCAGGATTTGTTATCCTTGAAAAAGTGGTCAGCGTGAACATGTCAGTAGTGACATCGTGTCGAATCATCTGCGCTCCAGAGGATAACTTTTCAGCGTTAACTATCCCATCAATACTGGCGCAACTATTCAATAGTAGTAATACTGAACAAAACAAAAGAATAGTCAATTTATTCAAAATATCATAAAAAAAGCGGCGGGGAGCTGAGTCCACGCCGCTTTTACCTTCATGCAATTAACTTAAAAATCGAAACGTGCCTGTAGCAATACGGTCTGGCTGAAATACTGATCCTTAATTTCAGCATCATAGCTCAACAACAGACTTTGCTTCATGACATTGTCGCTACCGCTCAAACGTAGACTGGCACCCAGATCGGCACCATCACGCGCTGTGCTTACGCCGCTGGTCGTAAACTCGCTACCACCACCGATGAAATTGGCAGTCGTGTTTTGCTCCGTATTGCCGAACTCATGATTCCAGATTGTACGTAGCTCCAGTGCAGTCTTAACATAACCTTCATGTAATGGAATAAGCGCTTTAGCACCTAATCCAGAGCGGAATGAATTGGTATCAGAGCCTCTGATAGCTAAAGCGCCGACCCCAGACTCGGTATAAGCATCCTGATTCAGACGACTATAAGTCAGTGAAGCGACCGGTGTGAAGGTGGCAGAACCAACCTTTACTGGCCGACCGGCATCGACCTTGGCAGTGTATTGCCAAGCTTCGTGACTACCGTTGACATCAGCCCCAAGCACCAGGCGCTTACTATCGTAATTATGCTTTCCTAAGCCTAGCGCACCATTCAGGTACCAATTATCCAGCAACATAGAGCTATAAAGTGTTGCCTGATAGCTGTCTATTTGGGTTCGATTGCCATTGTTAACACCCTTGTCATCAATGCTGGAATTGGCATAACTGAAAGCACCACCCAAACGAGTGTTGCTATTGACCAATCTATCCGCACCAATAGCAAAACCATAGGCGTCTGCAGAATAACCATCTACACTCTTGCGCACGTCCTGATTGCCACGAAAGCCGAAGCCTTGCATCCAGACGCCAGTGCCGTTGGGCTGTTCACCAGTGGCTATACCACTCTTACCGGTGAGTTGAGCCAAATGGGTATCATTGAGGTGAGAATCGACCAGACCAAAAACTTTATCTGTGACGTTGAGTGCCGCTTGAATATTGGCGCCGTTGATTTCCGGACGAAGTTGTTCACCAGCTTTACGAACATCATCGGTCGAGACAAGGTTCTGCACAAACGAGCCGGCCCCATTGCCTGAACCGGATGCTGAATTCATCAAAGCATTCAGTGCGACCTGACCACTGCCTGACAATCCTGAAATAGTAGAAGCATTCGCTAGCGAAGCTACAACATTGTTGGTGGTATTACCTGCAAACGCCCAATTCACCAGTGCTGAAGACAAGACATGAATGTTGGTGTTGTCGATCTGCTTCGTTGTGTCGGCCGAGCCATCTGCTTTATTTGGTGTTGCCAGCGCACCCGTAGCTATGCTGATATTGCTACCAGAGAATTGATAGGTATCGCCTGTCTTGACCGTAACGCCAGAAGCTACTAGTGGTTGTACGTCCAATTCAAACGGATGCCCGCCGGATGCCGCGCCGCCGCTTGCAATGTAGATGCCACCTGTGATTTGACCAATTGCAGCAACCGTATTGCCGCCACCGCCATTATTGATGACAGGCTGGATTACAACTGTGTTAGTCACATTTCTGGCGGTAGCCACATCCACATAGCTACCATCAGACTGAAGGACTGGTACAAGACTGCCAGTAGTTCCAGTTCCATTGCCTGCATTTGGGGTAATAACGATGTTACCAGTCAATATGCCGGCATTCTGAAAGGTGAACTCATTGGATTGATTTCCTACCGAAATGTCACCGTTTACACGCCCACCCAAATTGTTGGTTACGAAGCTTCTCGCATTGGACAGATTCATCGCAGTACCATAAGTGGTAGTTCCTAAAGCGTAGCTGGTAATCGTACCATCATTGACGATCGTCACCAGATCGGAGTTGTTATCCGTGGCAATAGCGTAAGCACCGCCGCTTGATTTTGTATAGGTGTTTTTATCCGCACTCGTTGCCACATCCGGTGTCGTACCTGCAGTGGCCCATGATCCGCCTACAGTTGTTTTGCTGCCAGCGGTAAAATGGTTATAGGCTGAAGCTCCAACTGCTAATCCAGTAACGCCTTCAATTATGGCACCACTTGCATTGTAGACGTGCGCATCCAGAAGGTTTTCTTTAAGTTCGATTGCAACCGGAGTACCGGCATTATTTTTGCTACTGGTGTAAAGGTAAGCGCCGATCTTGTTGTAGTTGTTAATATAAACACTATCGTAAAAATTATTGTCTCCGGTTGCAACTACAGCATACACCGTTGGCTTGTTCGGTTTTAGCGTAACCGATGCGATACTGCCATCGGGATTAAATGTTTCGGCAAACGTATTACTGCTGCTGCTACCGACCAAGCCTGTGAACAATGTGGCATTTGCGCCCGTAACCCCTGGCGCACTGTTCGTAATGGCACTGTCGTTGACGCCAGAGGTGATGACGCCGTAGTTATTCAGTTTGGTGCCGCTGCCGTTCAACCATACGCCTATTGTTCTGTATGGCAGGTTATCCGCACCACCCTCAGTGTAAACTTTCGGACCATTGGTGACCAAGAAGGTATTGCCAGCAATAGGTGAAGATGCACTTCCGACAGTCGTGTTGGTGATCGTGCCAAAATTGTTAACTGTGCCAGCTTGCTGAATATCAACCCCTTCATAATTCACCAGAGGTTTTGCTCCAGCCTGATTAATCAGTTGTTGTGTTACTGAAATACCTGTTGTTGGAGCAGTTCCTCCATTAAAGACATCAACAAAGCCTGGAACCGCCTTGAGGCCAGTGATGACAGTGGTCGTGCCATCTGGAGCAGTACCAATCGTAGGGGAAGTTGAGCCAGCGCCGATATTCAGTGTCGAGAATTTTGGCACACTAACGTTCATGCTACCAATACTGGATATTGAATAATCATTAGCGTTAGAGTAGCCAACGATGGTGCTGCTTAATGGAGCTGTATTACCAGTTGAGTCAGTGCTCACGGCAGTGTAATTGCTGGGTACCACCATAATGGCTCCACCAGTACTGCCACCAGCAAATGTGCCGCTACAATTCACAACCCCATTGGTGCTTGTACAGGCCGCATAGGCCTGACCACCAGCCATTAACAGCGGCAAAGCCGCAGCGACGGCCAAATATAATGTTTTGCGGCGCACATTCAACGCATTCTTAATACTCATTGATTATCCTAACTAAAGTGTTTTTGGCGCATAGCAAACGCCGAATGGTGCGACGCATGTTATCTTTAGTGAGGGATGAGGCGTGAGGGAAAAAGTCCCTTAAAGGACGGGATTTTTTCCTGAGATAACTAATTTAAGACGATAGAGAGATTGTGTCTCTCGGTTGAGATTAACTTTCGATGATGCCGTGGCGAATTGCCAGCCTCACCATCTCGACAGAACTATTGATACCGAGCCTCTGCTTGATCGTTGTTTGATAATTCGAAACTGTCTTGCTGCTGATATTTAAAGAGGCTGCGATTTGATCACCATCCACGCCTTCAGCTAACATTCGAAATATTTCAAACTCTCTGACGGATAGTTGTTGCATCGGATTGCCCTTACTATCCAAGTTTTGCAAAGCGATCTTTCTGGCAACGTTTGAGCTAATGTAAATCTGACCTTTTGTAACAACTTCAAGCGCATTGATGAGTTCTTCTGCTAAGCCATTTTTTGCTAAATAGCCTTTTGCACCAGCCTTCAATGCTTGGCTGGCGAATGCTGCATTTTCGTGCATAGAGAGCACGAGCAGTTTAGCTGCTGGATAACGCAGTACAATCCTTTTAATAGATTCCATCCCCCCCATCCCAGGCATGGTCAGATCAATTACAGCAACATCTGGCAAATGTTCGCCAAATAATTGATAAGCGGCTTCCCCGGTATCGGCTTCTGCTACTACAGAAAATCTAAGTTCCTGTTCTAGCAAACGTCGGATTCCAGCGCGTACGACAGCATGATCATCCACTAACATAACACGAATCATAGTCTGCTCTTTCATGTTGGGGATCCTGTTGGAATCCAAGCTATAATTTCTGCACCATGGTTTGGGCGGGCTTTCAGCTTAAGCTCACCACCTAACCCTTCGACCCGCTCGCGCATGCCAGGCAACCCTAAGCCATCGGCTTTGCTGGGATCAAAACCTCTACCATTATCTCGAACGCTCACTTTAAGTCCTGGCCGTCCAGCCTTAGGTGCGAGGTAGATATTAATTTCTACCGTAGTGGCGCCTGCATGTCGCGAAATATTCGTTAGACATTCTTGTATCAAGCGATACAAAGCCAGGCTAATAATCTCGCCTAAATCACCTGCAACACCATTAATACTTAGTGTGCATACAGAGTTTTCATGACGGGACCGCCAAGTACCAACCAAGTCGTACAGCGCAGCTGAGAGTCCTAATTCATCAAGGATACTAGGTCGAAGCCGTTGCAGCAGACCACTCACTAAATCCATTAAGTGCCGAGACAATTGAGTGATTGCTAAAGCGCTATCGCGAAGTTCTGGATACTTTTTTTCGGATACTTTCAATATCACACTGGCATCAGTATGAATTGCTGTCAGGCATTGTCCGAACTCATCATGCAAATCGCGAGCAAGACTCTTCCTTTCTTCTTCTTGCAAGGTAATCAACTGCTGCGTAAGTTTGTGATTGCGTGTGATACTTTGTTGAAGGGTTTCGATCATATGATTGAATTTCCGCCCGATACGCGCTAGTTCTGGAAGGTCAAAGGCTGGTAGTCTGGTTTCCAGATTACCTTTTTCTAGTTCATTTAAAGCAAACAATATATTTTCTGTAGGTTTTAAAGCTTGCGCAACGGCCCATGAAATCACTAAATTTACAGACACAAAGAAAATGGACAGCAGCATAAGCAGGTCAGTAATCTGTTTCCAAATTTCCGCATATTCATAAGTAGGATCCGGGGTAATGATCAATTTACCTAATGGCTCACCGTGATAGTCTAGCGTTCGGATTGAGGGCTCCCATTTTGGCGTCATTTTATTCAAGATGCGTTCGAACCATACGGGGGACTCATTGTGAAATTTGTAGCCACTTTCCGATTGATTGCTATCAAGCACATTTCCCGCACTATCAAGCAACTCTATTTTTAGATGCCTCATATGATCTAGGCGTTGCAGTCTGAAAGCATGACGATCAAACTTCAGGTTTGAATTATCACTGTTAATAATGGCCTCGTCGAAGAGGTAGAGTGTCAGTTTTTCAGCCGAAGCAATCTCTGCAAGAGCATTCATCCTCGCATTATTAAAACTTAACATGACTCCCGCTAACATAATCAGCAGCAGCAAGCCCGTTATTATTAAGTTCAGGCGAAGTTTCAGGCTCAATCAGTGATCTCTTTATCTCAAAAATAGACATTAACTATAACGCGTCTATAACAGAATTAAAAACGTTTACGTTACGTCGGGAATTTTTCCTAGTGCTATGGGGCGATTGCTTTGTTAAAGTTGCAAGTTATTATTTTTAACAGTGCAGTCTAGTTTAGATAACGTTTGGACAATAGGATACATCATGTATAAAACAAAATTAAGACCCATAGTGTTAGCAGTTGCAGGCGTGATTGCAATCATATCTCAGGCTCATGCAGAGAATAAAGCCGAAGTGATGGAGTTAGGCGCGATAGAGGTAATAAGCACGACGCCTTTACCATCATTAGGAACACCCCTTAATCAAGTGCCTTCTAACGTTCAAGTGGGGTCTTCAAAAGAAATAAACCAGCAGGAATCGCTCAATTTGACTGAGTTTATGGACAATAACCTTGGTTCCGTCAATACCAGCAATAGCGTTGGAAACCCTTATCAAGCTGACGTTTCATATCGAGGCTTTACCGCATCCCCTATTTTAGGATCAGCCATCGGCTTATCAGTTTTTCTTGATGGCGTTCGATTCAATGAGCCCTTTGGTGACATTGTTAATTGGGATCTGATTCCAACCAATGCAATCGGAAGTATCAATCTGATTCCAGGCTCAAACCCGCTCTTTGGCCTGAATACCTTGGGTGGTGCTTTAGCGGTTAACACCAAAAGCGGTTCATCTTTCCCGGGTATTAAAGCTACAGTTTCAGGCGGTTCATGGGGTCGCCGTGCCGCTGAGGTTGAAGCTGGTGGAGAGGACAAATCCCATAATCTTGACTATTTTGTAGCAGGGAATATATTTCATGAGGATGGCTGGCGCGATCATTCGAGCAGTGATGTGAGGCAGATATTCAGCAAAGTGGGTTGGCACGATGATAAGAGTGATTTAGATTTATCTATTGCGCTTGCTGATAACACCATGGAGGGAACCCAGTCGTTGCCGCTTTCTATGCTTGGCAATCCAAAGCAAGCTTATACCTGGCCTGACTCCATCAAGAATAAGTTGGCAATGATTTCGCTAAAAGGTAGCCATTTTATTACTGATGATAAACTGGTGGCTGGCAATGTTTACTACCGGATGAGCAATGCTAATAGCTTCAATAGCAATGCGCAGGCGCAAACTGACATTAACGGGAATGTGCTATTTGATCCTAACGGGATACCGCTTACAAGCGCAACTAATGTGACCTCCAAAACGAATCAGGATGGCTTTGGCGGTACGCTCCAATTCAGCTTACTTAATGATCTAATTGGTCATAAAAACCAGTTTACTGTAGGGGGTTCAGCCGATTTTGGACGCGTGACTTATAGTCAAGATAGCGTTCAAGCCACCTTAGTTAATAATCAAACGATTACTGACCCAGGAAACATTTCACTAGGGAGCGTCAGGTTAAACACAAGATCAGATTATTACGGTCTATATGCTACCGATAATTTTTCATTCAGCGATCAATTGAACATGACATTATCTGGGCGATATAACATTGCCAAGGTAAATTTATCCGGCGGTTCTGATCCCGACGGTTCAGGATTTATTCCAGGTATTCTGGATGGCAATCACGAATACAAACGATTCAATCCCGCGATAGGCTTTAACTATAACCCTTCGAAAAGTCTTGGCTTTTACGCTGGCTATAATGAAGGCATGAGGGCGCCAACACCTGTTGAGCTTTCTTGTGCGGACTCTACCAGACCATGTTCACTACCGACGGGCTTTAATTCTGATCCAGACTTACATATGATTGTTGCTAAGACTTGGGAAGGGGGCGTACGCGGTAATCTTTCCCAAAATGTGAACTGGAATGCAGGCCTCTACAATACAGATACCAGCAATGATATTCAGTTCATAGCAAGTTCTTCTACCGGGGTAACTGGGTACTTCCAGAATGTTGGCGAAACTCAACGTAGAGGGCTTGAACTAGGACTTAACGGGAAATTTGACGCATTAACCTTAGCCGTCAATTATGGCTTTGTTGATGCAACCTATCAATCTGATTTTACAGTGGGCTCTGGATCCAATAGCCAAAATATAGGTGGAAATATCAATGTATCCAAGGGCAATAGAATTCCTGGCATTGCAAGACAGACTCTCAAAATAAGAGCCGCTTATGACGTTACTCCAGCTTGGAATGTTGGCAGCAACCTTATTGTTACAAGTGGCCAATTTGCCCACGGTGACGAAAATAACCAAGATGTAAATGGCATGATTCCAGGCTATGCAGTACTTAACCTAGATACACACTATGCTGTTAATCAAAACTGGAAAGTCTTTGCTAAGCTCAACAATGTGTTTGATAAAGACTATGCTACTTTCGGTCAAGTCGGTCAGAATATCTATAGCGGTGCTGATGAACAATTTAGAACCCCTTCTGCTCCGAGAGCTGGCTGGGTAGGTGTAACCTATGAGTTTGGTACGAATTCTGCACATAAACCAGATGTTGATTGATGAAGTAACTTTGTGACTACGCAAGCACGCAAAATTGACGGAAATGGATTGGTTGATCAAATTTTGCGTGTTCTGTTAGTTGAGGATGAAGCGCTGTTTGCACGCGCCGTCAAAAAATTCCTAGAGCAGTCTGGCTATAAATGTGAATGGGCTACAGGCATTTCTGAAGCCCGTTCCTTAATAGATAGATTCTCACCTGATATTCTTTTGCTTGATGTTCGCTTACCCGATGGTAGTGGGATGGATTTATTGACGGAACTTAGCAATATGTCCGTAGCAGTTATTTTTATGACGTCATACTCTGACGCTGATGATGTGGCTATAGCCGCAAAATAAGGCGTCACCAATTTCCTGCAAAAACCCATTGATCTTGATACGTTGCTGAATGTTGTCAAAAAAGTGTGACCCTTAACCGTGCTCAAACATTGATTTAATTGTTCATTGGTGTTTTGTTGACATACATTAAGTCGGGAATTACTCCCTGAGTAGATTGCGACTTTTTCCTATTCCAAAACAACCAATAGATGGTTAATGTTCATGCATGATGGGTGTAATGCCTAAACTAAAATTTTTCCGGAGATTCCTTTATGAAGCAACAACCCCGTCGTCTATTGCGTCTTTGCTTTCAACGAGCAATGGAATATGACCTTATCAGGACGTTATAACATAGCGAAAGTAAATTTATTCGGCGGTTCAGATCCTGATGGACATGGATTTGAGCCGAATAGCCTAGATGGTAATCACGAATACAAGCGCTTTAATCCAGCGGTTGGTTTTAACTATAATCCGACTAAAGATCTTGGTTTATATGGAAGCTATAGTGAAGGCATGCGCGCGCCAACCCCTGTAGAACTTTCATGCGCTAACCCAGAAAAACCATGCTCACTACCAACTGGATTTAACTCTGATCCTGATCTACATATGATTGTGGCTAAGACTTGGGAAGGTGGTTTACGAGGAAAGTTATCGCCTAATATAGGTTGGAACGCGGGTATTTATAGTACGGTTTCTAGCAATGACATACAGTTTATCGCTAGCAGCACTTCTACGGTAACTGGTTATTTTCAAAATGTAGGTGAGACGAGGCGTAGAGGCTTAGAGCTTGGTTTACACGGTAAATTTGATGCTTTGAGCCTAGCTGTGAATTACGGTTTTGTAGATGCCATCTACCAATCTGATTTTACAATAGGATCTGGTTCAAATAGTGTAGCAATAGCAAATGGTATCTCAAATATCGATGTTGCCAAAGGGAATAAGATTCCTGGTGTCGCACGACAAACACTTAAAATCAGAGCCGCTTATGAACTAACGCCGGCTTGGAATGTAGGTAGTAATGTTATTCTCGCGACTGGTCAATATGCCCACGGTGATGAAAACAACCAAGACGCTAATGGCATGTTACCTGGATATGCTGTGATGAATTTAGATACGCATTATGCAATCAACCCAACGTGGAAGGTTTTTGCTAAGGTCAACAATGTGTTTGATAATCAGTATGCTACTTTCGGACAGTTGGGTCAAAATATCTACACAGGAAATGACGAACAGTTCCGTACCCCTTCAGCACCAAGAGCAGCTTGGGTAGGCATTACCTATGAGTTTGGTCGATCTAAAACGGCAACAGCTTCGGTTGATAATGATAGGTAATAACACTTTCGGTACTAGGGCTTAGTTCGGTCGGTTGATTTAGCAATCTAATTTTTGATTGAATGCCTCTAATTCAGGTATGCCTAAATGTCTGCATGGTATGATTGCATCAATCAAAAATTGAAAGAAAATCATGCAAATCGGAACTCCTCTAAGCCTTAATGCAACCCGTGTCATGTTATTAGGCAGTGGCGAACTAGGGAAAGAAGTGATTATTGCCTTACAGCGTTTAGGGGTCGAAGTTATAGCAGTTGATCGCTATAAAAATGCGCCTGGCCACCAAGTAGCGCACCGTGCCTATACGATTGATATGACGAATGACCAAGCGCTTCGTGATTTGATTGCATTAGAAAAACCGCATTTAATCGTGCCGGAAATTGAGGCGTTGAACACCAATACCTTGGCTGATATTGAAGCTGCAGGTTTGGCCACTATTATCCCTACTGTCAAAGCGGTGCAACTTACGATGAATCGTGAGGGCATTCGTAAACTGGCAGCTGAGGAGTTGAATTTGCCAACTTCTCCCTTCGCTTTTGCTAAAAGTGAAGCGGAGTTGCAAGCGGCTATTGATGCTGGCATTGGCTACCCATGCTTTATTAAGCCAACGATGTCATCGTCTGGCAAAGGCCAGTCACGTATTACCAATAGTGCCGAAGTCAAAACGGCTTGGGATTATGCGGCTACTGGTGGCCGAGTCAATCAAGGTGTGGTCATTGTGGAAGGCCAAATTGACTTTGATTATGAAATTACGCTACTAACGGTACGTGCCAAAAATGCACAAGGTGTGATTACTACTTATTTCTGTGAGCCTATCGGCCATGTGCAAGAAAAGGGCGATTATGTAGAAAGCTGGCAGCCACAGGCCATGAACAGCCAAGCCTTAGTGGAATCTAAACGTATTGCCAAAGCGGTCACTGACAGCCTTGGTGGTTTGGGTTTATTTGGCGTGGAGCTCTTTATCAAGGGTGATCAAGTGTGGTTCAGTGAAGTGAGCCCGCGCCCACATGACACTGGGATGGTGACCATGGCCAGCCAGCGTTTTAGCGAGTTTGATTTACATGCGCGTGCCATCCTAGGGTTGCCTGTTGACGTAAGCCTACGTGACCCTGCAGCCAGTGCCGTGATCTACGGCGGACATGAAAGTGATAACTTAGTGTTCACCGGTATCGATGCAGCTTTAGCGGTTCCTAATAGTGACTTACGTCTTTTTGGTAAGCCGGTGTCTTTTGTAAAAAGACGTATGGGTGTGGCGCTTGCCACTGGTCAAGATGTGACTGAAGCTAGAGCGCGCGCGAAACTAGCCGCAAGCTTAGTGAAGCCTGTGGTTGCGCAATAATTAGGATTGATATTGGCACTCGATAAAATTGAAGAAGTAGGTAGCAGTAAAGCGACTTTCTTCGAACTGCTTGGCGGGGAAGTGCAGGGGATGGAAACCCTCCGTAATTTGGTGGAAACCTTTTACGACATTATGGATAGTGACCCCAAAGCGAAGCCCATTCGTGCCATGCATCCAGCCGATTTAACTTCAGCACGTGAAAAGCTATTTATGTTTCTCACAGGTTGGACTGGTGGCCCGCAGCTTTACATAGAACGCTATGGCCATCCTATGTTGCGTAAGCGCCATTTGCCATTTGCAGTGGATGAGTCAGCGCGCGATCAATGGATGTACTGCATGATTAAGGCGATGCATCAACTCAAGATGGATGAAACTCTGATGACTAAGTTAGCCGAGCAGTTGTATGGCGTGGCTGATTTTATGCGCAACCAGTAAAAACTATCCATCCAAATAATTTTAATATAGATGGATTAATGATGATGTGGGAGGGTGTAAGAAATTTTGTGTAAATAGTCATTTTGCAGGAAACTGCTATTTTCAGAAATGGATTAAAAATGACCTTACCAAAAGCTTTACCCAATGATTTAATTGATAGCCTGCTATCGAACTACAAGAAGCCAGAAGACCTGATCGGTGAGCACGGTCTTCTCAAGCAACTCACCAAAGCCCTCGTTGAAAGAGCGTTACAAGCTGAAATGGCTGAGCATCTTGGCCATGATAAGCATGAAAGCGTGACCAATAGTAGCGGCAACGCCCGTAACGGTAAAAGTCTCAAGACGCTCAAGGGCGAGTTTGGGGAACTACCGATCGAAATCCCACGTGACCGTGAAGGTAGCTTTGAGCCACAACTGATTCCCAAGCATCAAACCCGCTGGGCGGGCTTTGATGACAAGATCATCTCGCTATATTCACGCGGCATGACCGTACGAGAGATTCAATCGCACTTAACTGAGATGTATGGTGCTGAGGTATCCCCAACACTTATTTCATCGGTCACCGATGCGGTGGTTGAGGACGTGAAGCAATGGCAGTCAAGGCCTCTGGATCCAGTTTACCCTGTGGTGTATCTAGACTGCATCCACGTCAAAGTGCGTGATGCTGGGGCTGTTAGAGCCAAAGCCATTTACCTTGCGATTGGTATCAATATGCAAGGTGAGAAAGAAGTGCTTGGCTTGTGGATTGCACAAACTGAAGGCGCTAAGTTCTGGCTCAGCGTGGTCACTGAACTTAAGAACCGTGGCGTTCAAGATATCTTCATCGCCTGTGTCGATGGTTTAAAAGGATTTCCAGAAGCCATTGAAGCCGTTTACCCAAAAGCGGCTGTGCAGCTTTGTATCGTACACATGGTTCGAAACAGCTTAAATTACGTGGGTTGGAACAAGCGCAAGCTTGTGGCCGCTGATTTAAAACGCGTTTACACAGCATCCACGGTTGATGAAGCCGAACAATATCTGACTGAGTTTGAAGCCGAGTGGGATAAATCTTACCCGCCGATTGCACAATCCTGGCGTAACAACTGGGCACGGATCACACCGTTCTTTGACTATCCGCCAGAAATACGCAAAATCATCTACACCACCAATGCGATTGAGTCGGTGAATATGAGTTTACGTAAAGTAACGAAGAGTCGCGGCTCATTTCCAAACGATGAGTCTGTCATGAAATTGTTCTATTTGGCGCTGAATAACATTAGCAAAAAATGGACGATGCCACTGCGTGATTGGAAACCTGCGTTAAATAGGTTTACTATTCAGTTTGAGGAGAGGATGCCTCAGCAGTGATTAACCGCTATTTACACAAAATTCGGGACACCCTCAAATCAGGCAGATGCCATCATCAACTGTGTATCCGAGTAGATATAATTGATTTTGGCTATAAAACTTATAGACGAAAAGGCTCGCAAGATCACCTTTTTTTCTCTCACCAATAGATGGTTGTTCTGCTACTTCAGCAACAGCAGCGTCTACATCGCGACATACATTATCGTGTAACTTTTTATACTGACGACTAAATCTATTTTTTTGTAAAACGCCGTATGCCATTTAGTTAATCTGGCTACGCGGCACAAAAGGCAAAGCATTTTCTACTGGCTCAGCCATCGAGATTAATGTCTCGGCAATAAAATCAACGGGTAAGTCTGGATTATCTAAAGCAGCACGACCGACTTTTGCCCAAAATTCAATTTGTCCAGCAATAGTGCGATGCTCTGCTTTCGCTTGATCGCGAGCAGAGATATATAAATCATTTTCAATACGAACTGGCATGCCCATTTTTATTCCAATCACAATTTACTACAAAAGTAGCAATGATTATATATACAATTATTTTTTATTACAAGTGGTGTAGAAGATGAAGTTTTAAACGACATTCAATGGCAAAGTGCACCGCAGTTAATAAAGTGAGCGGCTTCGAAAGAAACGTGTTGAAACGTTTCCTTCGAACGCGGACTTTCTAAGTGATTAAGATTGGTGATGTGCCCAGTTACGTAGCACTTCATTCGCGCGAGTTTGCCAGCCTCTACCAGTTGATTTTAAGGCTTGGATTACTTCTAAATCCAAACGTAATGTTACTTGTGATTTTGTACTGCCCACAGGACGACCTGCGCCACGCTTAACTGTAGCTTTAACTTGATCCCACTCACTGTCTGTAAATGGAATGGCGTTAAGATCATTCATAGCCGCAGCTGTAATTGCTACATCTTCAGCATCTGTTGGTCTAATTAGTTTCTTGTTCATAACGATCAAACTCCCTCTTGTTTGCTCTGCGTAAGCTAATAACTCTCCGCACAGTTTTTCTGTCTACAAAAGCAATAAAATACAATTGTTGATTCATCGGCACTAATGCCACTTGTCTATCTTCACCATAATCACGTCGGCAATCTACCCATACCAACGCATTGTCCCAATCTAAATTTGAAGCTTCTGCGAGTGATAAATTATGCTTAGCTACATTAGCAGCGTCTTTATTAGGATCAAAAGTAAGTTTCATTGGAGTTATTGTAGTTACGTTTATTTAAAAAATCAAGCTATTTTTGTAGTTACATAAATGTACTAAAAAATATATCCCAAGCATATAACAAGTGAACGACTTCGAAAAAGTCGTGTTGAAACGTTTCTTTCGAACGCGGCACATGCTAATTTGCATCTTGCCTTGTACCTAGCAATAATCATCTCTCGCACAACAATTTAGTCGACCAGTAGTCGAGCGCTTAATCGACTATTTTGAGGTTGTCCAACATAGGGTGCGACCATACACTTAAGTGATGTGTGAAACCCAACGTCATAAAACAGCGGTCATTATCGGCACAGTAACACCAGTGCCAGGCTATCCCAAAAAACTCAAAGTGTATTTGAACAATGCCTCGCCTTATTGGCAAGCTGTTTACTGGGACAAAGGCATTACATATCGCCGCACAACTAAAACAATAGATAAGTTAGCTGCTTATCAAAGTGCCATTGCATTTTACGAAGTGTTGATATTAAAAAAATACCTTAATCTTGCGCATCTTAAAAATCACATCATTAGTCAAAGCAATCAGCCCGTTAAAATAAGAAAACCTAACAGTACACATCTTCAATTTAAGAAAGTGGCGATGGATTGGCTAGAAAGACAAGCATTGAAATGGTCACCACGCCATAAAGAAGTAGTAGAGAACAGACTAACCAATAATATGTTTAGGTATGTGGCTAACAAGAACATACAGCTCATTACCAAATTGGAATTACTGGGCTTATTACAAAAGATGGAAGCACGTGGCGCTTGTGATTTAGTGCGTCGTTTACTAAGTGATTGTCGGCAGATATGGCAATACGCAATACTGCTTGATTACTGTAAAGTGGACATCACAGTGGGATTAGGCGCAGCGTTACACGGGCATATAGTCGTACACCAAAAAGCAGTAGATATTAATGAACTGCCAGAACTGCTAAAAAGTATTGCGGCTTATGATGTGAGTGGTGACCGCATTTATTGTTATGCGCTACAACTGATTGCGCTCACCTTTGTACGTAAAAGCGAAATGACACACGCGAAGTGGGAAGAGTTTGATTTAGAGAATGCGTTATGGAAAATCCCTGCCGAGCGTATGAAAAAGCGTATTGCGCTGGTTGTGCCATTATCTAAACAGGCGCTTGGGTTATTACATTATATAAAACAAACATACCCCAGCGATTGCTATGTAATTAACAACGGCAATCCCAATGTCACCATACCAGAACACGCTTTGATGCAGGCTTTATATAGGATGGGTTATAAGAACAGAATGACCGTACACGGCTTTAGGGCGATTGCCAGCACAGTGTTAAATGAACATAAATTTAGGTCAGAAGCGATTGAAAGTCAGTTAGCGCATATAGAACAAAACGCAGTGCGGCGAGCGTATAACCGAGCACAATATATGGACGAACGAATAAAAATGATGGCTTGGTGGGGCGATTATTTAGAGAACATTACGCCATTTAATACGCCGTAATATGCCTAAAACTTCGACTAAATTTTCGGTTTATAAAAAATCCAATAATGGCAAGAGGTTACAACCGACTGCCATTGGCAGCAGCTTTATTAGCAGCAGCTTCAAGCGCAAACGCTGGCATTTCAATTCCAGCTGGTGATTGGACTTTAGACATCGGTGGTGTTGTAAACGCGTTTTACGTATCAACAAAAGCACCTGGCGCTTCTTCAGCTGCAAACATCGGTACTGGCTTATTGCCAAACGTGTTAGCTGTTTCAGGTTCAACACGTCAAAATGACTTAGACGTTGCTTTCGTTATTGCGATCGATCCAGGTGGCTACACAAACAAATCATTAATCCAAGGTACAGCGGTTGATGGTAAGGGTACTACACAAGAAAACCGTCAAGCATTCTTCACTTTCGGTGACAAATCATGGGGTTCTATTAAACTTGGTAAAGATCTAGGCGTATTCGCTTCAGATGCTATCTTGAATGACATGACATTGTTGGGCGTTGGTTGGGGTGCGCCAGGTCAAGGTGGTGCAGTTACTACAACTACACTAGGTGGTATCGGCGCTGGTTATATCTACGCTGACTGGAAAAACCAAATAGCTTACACAACACCAAACATGAATGGCTTCCAAGCTACTGTTGCTGTTTCACAAGGTTGGAATGTTCAGGCTTTCAATGAAGCGGATGCAACTTCAGCCAAAGGTGGTGGTTCACAACCTGCATTCGAAGGTAAAGCTTCTTATGACTTCGCTGCTGACGCTGTAAAAGGTAAAGTATGGGTTTCTGGTTTGTCACAAAAACTACAGTCTCCAACTTCAGGTTCAACACAAACTGGTAACGTAGGTGATATCGGTGTTAATCTTAATGCAGCTGGCTTTGGCCTGACAGCTTACTACTACGGTGGTTCTGGTATGGGTACAACAGGTCAATTGCTTGGTGCTTTAGATTCAACTGGTACAAAGCGTGATTCAAATGGTGGTTACGTTCAACTTACTTATGTATTACCAACAGCAACTAAAATTGGTGTAGCATATGGCGAAAGCAATCTTGATGCTACTGCAGCAGATAAAGCAAATAACGTATATGCTTACAAGAACGAGCGTTGGACAGTTGGTGCTTACCACCCACTTACAAAACACTTAAACTTGGTAGCTGAATACACTAATGATAAAGCAACAACTGCTACTGGTGCAAACCCAAGTACTAACATTGTTTCTTTAGGCGGTATCTTATTCTTCTAGTCTGACGCAGGGTAACCCCTGCTTTAGTTAGATTTATAATTAAAAACGGCATCTTCGGGTGCCGTTTTTTTATCCATTCAATAGGAGGTAATACAATGAAATTACTAATGACGGCTTTAGTTTTAGTGTTAAGTGGATGTGCGCAGTTAATGAATGGGCAAGCTCAGCCAGTAATAGTTAAAGATATGAATCAACATATTATGTATACGACTTGTAATGGGGCAGCTGAAGGCTGGGATACATGTGCCGCTAAGGCAACGAAAACGTGTACTAATGGCTACACAGTTTTAGAGAAAACAGAAAATGCGAATGGAGGCTATCGCAGCCTAACTTTCCAATGTAAAAAATAAACACAACAGCAACAAACCTAAGCATATTTAGCTAATTGAAAATACCTCAAATATATTATGTACAATAGAACATTGTTATCCATTCAATATGAGGTAATGCAATGAAGTTAATAATAGTAAGTTTAATGTTAGGATTAAGTGGATGTGCGCGGTTAGAGCATGGTGATCAACAGTCCGTTATTGTTAAAGATGCGACTAAGCAGATTATGTACACGACTTGTAGCAATGCCGCTGAAGACTGGAGCACTTGTTATAGTAAAGCCTTAAAGACTTGCCCTAACGATTACATTGTTTTAGAAAAAACTGAGAATGCGAATTGGAAATATCGCACGATGACTTTTCAATGTAAGCAGTAGTTATGCCAGAAGACTTCTACTCAACCAAACCACTTAACTTAAAGATTAAGACCATCTAGCCTTAATAAATGCATGTGGTTCACTTTTACTGGATTGGTGGTTGCTATTGTTTTAAATTCAATATTTAAATAGCTTTCAAAGCCGCAAAAGAAGTTAACCCTATCTAACATGTAACTAACTTTTACTGTCATTGATGGATGATTTACAAACTGACACTTGGGCTATAATTGCAGTCAATGACAATCAAGAGTTTTAACATGACATCATCACAAATAAAGAGCACTTCTAAATTCAATAAGTCCGAAGCCAGATTTAATATGATCGAGCAACAGATTCGTACTTGGGAGGTATTAGATCCCAAGGTGCTAGCCTTGTTTGATACTGTGAAGCGCGAGAGCTTTGTGGCAGAATCACAAGTAGGCTTAGCTTTTGCAGATGTAGAATTGGCCATTGGAAGCGGAAAAACCATGCTGTCACCAAAGCTTGAAGGCCGAATTTTACAGGCATTAGATGTTAAAAGTACTGATAAAGTATTGCTGATAGGGACGGGTAGCGGTTATTTAGCGGCCCTGTTAGCTTCATTGGGCGACCATGTACATGCGTTAGAAATACACCCTGAATTATCAGCGCTTGCGCAAACGCGCCTAAAAAAACAAAAAATTCATAATGTCACTTTGCATGTAGCTGATGGCGTCGAGGGGTTTGCTGATGCTGCTCCCTATGATGTGATTGTTTTTGCTGGTGCACTTGAACAACGGCCAGTCGCAGCAGAAAGAATGCTGAAGATTGGCGGTCGCTTGTTCTTAGTGACTGGTGAAATGCCCATTATGAATGCGACGCTAACGTTGCGTGTTGGTGAGGAGGCATTTAGACATGAAACTTTGTTTGAAACTTGCTTGCCTTATTTAGAGCACGCCCCTAAAGTATCCAAATTTACGTTTTAGTTTTTTATTTACACCTTCATCCAGTTGCCTAAAAATTTAGTTTTAATAAGTATGAAAAGCTACCCAAGTTTTGTGAGTAGTTTATGCGCTGCTGAGCCGCACATGACTGATATTAATCAACCCAAAGAGCTTAATTATGTCCAATAATTCACCACAAAACCCGTTAAAGGCAAAAGTCCATTTAAGCCAACTCGTGATTGTGGATATGCAAACTAAGTTGGCTGCAGTGATGGTGCCAGAAGCAATGCAGGGAATCATTAAAAATAATACGATTTTGGTTGCAGCCGCTAATCTGCTTGATGTGCCGGTGTTGCTGACTGAGCAATATGCCAAAGGCTTGGGTCATAGCGTGCCTGAGTTGCTATCTGCATTGCCAAATATTAAGGCCGTAGATAAACTTAATTTTTCTTGTATGGGTGAAGCTAAATTCAGTCGCCAATTGACGCGAGATCGTTCGCAAATAGTGTTGGTTGGCATGGAAGCGCATATTTGTATATTACAAACAGCACTAGATATGCTGGAGGCAGGTAAACAAGTATTCGTGGTGGAAGACGCTATTGTTTCAAGGAACCCAGCACATAAAGCTAATGCTATCGCTAGAATGCGTAATGCCGGTTGCATAATCACTAATACTGAATCGATGGTATTTGAGTGGTTGGGTAAAGCTGAAGGCGAAAACTTTAAAGCAATTAGTCAGTTAATCCGTTAGTTTAATGACTAGATAAGAACGATTAATCTTTAATATAAGCGGCAATTAACACCATAGTGCGAAGCGTAGCGCCTCGGCTATGTTCACTGAAGCGGAGTGCAGCAGAAGCCATCTGTTGTTGAAGTGCGAAGTCTGCAAACAGCATCTTGAGGTCGCGTCCTAAATCACTACTATCTTGCACTCTGAGTGCTGCACCAGCCCTAATTGCTAACTCGGTAGCCTGCTCAAAATTAAAAGTGTAGGGCCCAACTAAGACTGGCTTGCCCATCGCGCTGGCTTCGATCAAATTTTGGCCGCCCAGTGGTAATAAACTCCCACCGATAAAAGCCACATCACAAGCGGCGTAATAGTTAAACATTTCGCCCATGCTGTCACCTAAAATGTAAGACACTTCAGTCGACATGGAATCCAAATTTTCTGCGCTTAAAGCCGAGCGCCGCACAAATTTAACTTGTTTGTTTTTCAGTAAGGTAGCCACCTCATCAAACCGCTGTGGATGCCGCGGCACAATCACCGTAAGTAAGTTTGGAACTTTCGCCTGAGCCACAGCTTCCAGTATTAACACTTCTTCCCCATCTCGGGTGCTAGCCGCCAACAAGATTGGGCGGTCGGCGCCAATTGAATGTCTTAGCTGCTGGCCAAGTTTGATTGCGCTATCTGGAGGCATTACATCAAATTTTAGATTTCCTATGACGCTAATGATGCTGCCAGCGCCTAAATTTTCAAAACGAGTGGCATCTGACTCTGTTTGAGCGGCAATAGCGCTTAAGCTTTGTAAGCCGATTTGCGCAACACTACCAAGTTTCCTGTAACCAGTTGCTGACTGTTGAGATAAGCGTGCGTTAACTAAGAGTAAGGGGATCTGCTTCTGCTTACAGCCGGCAATTAAATTAAACCAGAGCTCAGTTTCCACCAGCACGCCGATGGTAGGTTTAAAGTGTGTTAGAAAGCGACTCGCTGCAAACGGAACGTCATAAGGCAGGTAAACTCTAATAACGCTATCGCCAAATAACTGCTCGCTTGTGGCACGTCCTGTAGGGGTGGTGTGAGTGAGCAGTATTTGATGCTTGGGGTAGTGATGGCACAAAGCCTGCACTAGTGGGGAGGCGGCTCTGGTTTCTCCCACTGAGACGCAGTGAAGCCAAATCACTGGGCGCTGGTTCTTAATGCGATAAAAACCGTAACGCTCTCCCCAGTGTTGCAAATATTCTGGTTGGTTGCGTGACCGCCATAATAATTTAAGCGGCGTGAATGGCAGCAGTAAATAAAGTAGGCAGGTATAAATATTTCGCGTCATGTTGTCATTTTCGCACAAATATTTTTGAGAAGATAATGCTCATTTTTAAATGTAAATAGGATGTAACCCAATGCTAGCAAGGGGCCTTAAATACGCAAGCAAAATCGTGTGAATTATTTGAATTTTATTTTAGATAAACACCTTGACCTACCACTACAAAATGATTAAATTACTAAAAAAACACAATATGTTGTGGTTTTTTGGGTTTAATCATCTTGTTGATCAAACCCAATTTAAGCAAGTGTAAGTGCTAAATAATGAAAGAAAATATAGACTTAACTTGGTGCACCTTAAGCATATTCTGAAGTTGAGTTGAGATCTAATAATAAGGGAGTTTGAAGAAATGCTTAAAGCCGTTGAAACCACAAAAAATCCAAATGCTGAGAATATGAACGCAGATAAAGAAATTGCTATGCAGCCAGTCTCAGTGGATATTTGGGATAAAAAATATCGCCTTAAATCTAAGCAAGGTGAAAATATTGATGCTGATATTGATGCTACCTACTCACGCGTAGCACGTGCATTGGCCGATGTTGAGGTTGAGGAAAAACGCCCTGAGTGGCATGAGAAATTTTTGTGGGCTTTACGACGCGGCGCGATTCCTGCAGGTCGTATTACTTCCAATGCAGGCGCTTTAGAGCATAAGCCAGCAACATCAACGATCAATTGCACGGTGTCTGGTGTGGTTGAAGATAGTATGGATAATATCCTTGGCAAGGTGCATGAAGCAGGGTTAACACTTAAAGCTGGCTGCGGTATTGGTTACGAATTCTCTACCTTGCGCCCTAAGGGTGCGTTTGTTGCAGGCGCGGGTGCTTACACTAGTGGACCGTTATCTTTTATGGATATCTACGATAAGATGTGTTTTACCGTCTCTAGCGCTGGCGGGCGTCGCGGTGCACAGATGGCAACTTTTGATATTTCGCATCCTGATGTGATGGATTTCATTAAAGCCAAACGTGAAAATGGCCGTTTACGCCAATTTAACTTGTCATGCCTCATTACTAAAGAATTTATGGAGGCTGTGAAGGCTGATACTGAGTGGAAGTTGGCTTTCCCAGTGACTGAAAAAGAAGCCATTATTGATGGCCTTAATGTCAATGATGTGAGTCAAGTGGTGTGGCGCGAGTGGCCAGTCAAAGGCAAATACCTGACTAAAAATGAAGGTGTGGACGCAGGTAAAGTCGCTTGTCGTGTGTATAAAACCATTAAAGCACGTCGTTTGTGGGATGTGATTATGTCCTCAACATACGACTTTGCTGAGCCAGGCTTTATCTTGATTGACCGCGTCAATGAAATGAATAATAACTGGTTTTGTGAAAATATCCGTGCGACCAACCCATGTGGTGAGCAGCCGTTACCACCTTATGGTGCCTGTTTGTTAGGTTCTGTGAATTTAACGCGCTTTGTGAAAAAGCCATTTACTGACGAAGCCTATTTCGACTGGAAAGAGTACCACGATGTGGTAGCGATTTTCACGCGTATGCTTGATAACGTGGTGGAAATCAATGGCCTACCTTTACAGCAGCAACGGGACGAAATTGCGCGTAAGCGTCGTCATGGTATGGGTTACTTGGGCTTAGGCTCAGCACTCACTATGATGAAAATGAAGTATGGCGAAGATGAATCATTGAAGTTTACTGATGAAGTGACGCGTGTGATGGCGGAAGTAGGATGGGAAATCGGCGTGCAGTTAGCTGAAGAGAAAGGCCCTGCACCGATTATGGATGAGAAGTTTGAAGTCACGGCTGATATGTTGGCTAAACGCCCAGAGATGGCAGCCGATGGTATTAAGGTGGGTAGTAAAATCGCAGGTAAAGTATTGTTGGGTAAATACAGCCGCTATATGCAGCAATTTCCTGAAGGATTGCGTAATCAAATCGCTAGTAAGGGCGTACGTTTTACGCACCACAGCTCAATTGCACCGACTGGTACGATTTCATTGTCACTAGCCAATAATGCCAGTAACGGGATTGAGCCCTCATTTGCGCACCACTATGCACGTAACGTCATTCGTGAAGGTAAGAAATCAAAAGAGAAAGTCGATGTATTTTCATATGAATTATTGGCTTACCGTGAATTAATTAATGCCAAAGCGATGCCATTTGGTGAAACCGAAGAAACTAAATTACCTGATTACTTTCTAGACTCTTCAACGATACAAGCTAAAGCGCACGTAGATATTCAAGCGGCAGCGCAAAAATGGATTGATAGCTCAATTTCAAAAACCATTAATGTGCCTACTGATTACGATTTTGAAGATTTTAAGAACATCTATGTATACGCCTATGACAAGGGTCTCAAAGGATGTACTACCTTTAGATTTAATCCGGAAGCATTCCAAGGCGTATTAGTGACAGAGAAAGATTTGGAAAGCACTACTTACAAATTCACGCTGGAAGATGGTGGAGAGATTGAAGTTAAGGGCAATGAAGAGATTGAATACGATGGTGAAATCCACTCTGCCGCCAATCTTTACGATGCACTTAAAGAAGGTTATTACGGAAAATTCTAAGTAGATTATTGCGGACCGCAATAGGCAATCTGACAGAGACTGCGCTTCCAGAAAGACTGATGAGCAGCATAAAGGGGATATAAATGGCAGTTAAAATTGAGAAAAAAATCGTCGGCTACGCGCTGGTAAACGAGCAAGATAAAATAGATGCAGCAACCAAAATTGCTGAGCAAAAAGCAGAAGCCGCTAAAGTGGTGCAAATTGGTGAGCCACTTAGCCGTCCAGATAAGTTGGTGGGTAACACCTACAAAATTAAAACGCCAGTCACTGAGCATGCACTGTACATCACGATTAATGATGTCATGATGAATGAGGGCACACCACAAGAGCATAGACGACCCTTTGAAATCTTTATTAACTCCAAAAACATGGAGCATTTTCAGTGGATAGTTGCGCTGACACGCGTGATGTCAGCTGTATTCCGTAAGGGGGGTGATGTAACATTCTTGGTGGAAGAACTTAAAAGTGTTTTTGAACCTAGTGGCGGTTACTTCAAAAAAGGTGGTAAATTCATACCGAGTTTAGTGGCTGAAATTGGTGAAGTGGTAGAGCAACATCTGCAAGAGATTGGCATGCTTAAAAAGCCAGGTTTAGATCAACATCAACAAAAATTGGTGGATGACAAACGCACTGAATATATGGAAAAACAAGCAGAAGCAGGTGAGGAAGTGAATGCGGATGGCTTTCCTAAAGGTGCTAGCGTGTGTCTAAAATGTAGTACTAAAGCGGTGATTATGATGGACGGTTGCTTAACATGCTTAAATTGCGGCGAGAGTAAATGCGGCTAGTTTTTAAACTTATGGTGAAAAAACTTGTTGCGATTTACACCATAAGTTGCCAGTGATGGGTGGTTAGGTTGATCTGCTATGTTTACGTTTAAAAAGTGGTTGTGGGGAAAGCTCACTGCGATCATGGGCGAAGATAGGGCTTACGATAAATATTTAACCCATTTTAATCACTATCAAAAAAATGTTGTGGATAGTGAATTACAAAAAGATTTAAATGTAAAAGTCATGAGCAAAGAAGAGTTCTTAAAAGTGCGAAAGCTCAAAATAAAATCTAAAACGGGTTGTTGTGGGTAGTTAACCCACATTATTTTCGTGCATTCTAGGAAAATATTTATGAATAAATATAAATTTAAAAATGCCATTCTTGTGTTAAAACAATATAGGTATTTGAACTAAAGATTTCATTATTTTGGATAAACACTAGGATCAATAGATGAGTAAAGTTATAGGGTATGCAGCACACTCCGCCCAAGAGCCATTAAAACATTTTAATTTTGAGCGACGATCTGTCGGCGCTAAAGACATCCAAATAGAAGTTTTATTTTGTGGGGTCTGTCATTCTGATTTACATACGGTACGTAATGAGTGGCACAACGCTAAATACCCAGTGGTGCCGGGTCATGAAATTGTGGGGCGTGTGCTTAGCGTAGGAGTGGATGTTAAGGCCTTTAAGACTGGCGATTTGGCTGGCGTTGGTTGTTTGGTAGATTCCTGCCGCGTATGTGATGACTGCGCTGACGATTTGGAGCAGTACTGCGATAACAGTACTTTTACCTACAACAGTCCAGATAAACACACGGGTAAAATGACCTACGGTGGATATTCAAACCAAATCGTAGTGGATGAGCATTTTGTACTGCATATTTCAGATAAGTTGGAGCTATCAGCGGTGGCCCCACTGTTGTGTGCCGGTATTACTACCTACTCCCCATTAAGACACTGGAAGGTCGGTCCAGGTATGAAGGTGGGCATTGTTGGTTTAGGTGGATTGGGTCATATGGCGGTGAAATTAGCTCGTGCCATGGGTGCGTATGTCGTCTTGTTTACAACGTCCCCTGATAAGGCAATGGATGCCAAACGCTTAGGAGCCCATGAGGTGGTCATCTCGAAGAATGTAGATGAAATGAAGCCGTATGCCAAGACTTTAGATTTTATTCTAAACACGGTTGCTGCAGATCACAATTTGGATGTGTTTACCGCATTACTCAAACGTGATGGCACGATGTGTCTGAATGGCGTACCAGAAAAGCCACACCCATCTCCAAGTGTCGGGAACTTGATTTTTAAACGTAGGCAACTCGCTGGTTCATTGATTGGTGGCATTAAAGAAACACAGGAAATGTTGGATTTCTGTGCAGAGCACAACATCACTTCTGACGTGGAAATTATTCCGATTAAAGAGATTAATGAGGCCTATGAACGCATGCTTAAAGGCGATGTGAAATATCGATTTGTGATTGATATGGCTACGCTAAAGCCAGAATAAATATCAATTATGAATGGGTAGCGTTTACGCTACCAGTCACGCTACCCTTCAATATTGAGTTCTTGGATTTTACGTGTGAGCGTATTGCGACCCATGCCAAGCTGATTAGCGGCTTCGATGCGACGGCCATTGGTATGCTCTAAAGCTTTGGTGATTAAAATACGCTCAAAAAGTTGAGCGCGTGTTTCTAATATATTCTGTTCGCCACGGTTTAAAGCATCCGTGACTTCATTCGCAAGCGCCTCTTGCCATGATACGGCGTCAGTCGATTTACTGCTATCGTCTTTAAGTTCGGGTGGCAGGTCGGCAACATCAATGTTTTGCCCAGGTGCCATCACGGTAAGCCAATGACATACATTCTCTAGTTGGCGAACATTACCACTCCAATTAACGGCACTGAGATATTTAAGCGCAGCGCCAGTAGGTTGCTTGGTCTCTACGCCTAAATCTAAGGCACTTTGTTGCAAAAAGTGTTTAATGAGAAGCGGGATATCTTCGCGACGCTCACGCAGGGCGGGTAGCCTTAATCGAATAACATTTAAGCGGTGAAATAAATCTTCACGAAATAAGCCCGCTTTGACACGTTCTTCTAAATCTTGGTGCGTGGCAGCAATAATACGCACATTGACTTTAATAGGTTGATGACCGCCTACACGATAAAACTGACCATCACTAAGTACCCGCAATAAGCGCGTTTGCAGATCGGCGGGCATGTCCCCAATTTCGTCTAAAAATAACGTGCCGGTATCTGCCTGTTCAAAGCGTCCGCGACGCGCGGCCGCGGCACCTGTAAAAGCGCCACGCTCATGGCCAAATAATTCGGATTCAAGTAGGTCTTTAGGAATAGCAGCCGTATTAATCGCAATAAATGGCTTGTCACCACGTGGGCTATGGCGGTGTAAAGCGCGCGCTACGAGTTCTTTACCGCTTCCAGATTCACCGTTGATAAGAACAGTAGCGTGCGAACGACTTAATCGCCCTATCGCTCTAAAAACCTCTTGCATGGCAGGTGCTTGACCAATGATCTCAGGCGTTTCTTCTGCAGATGCCGTTTCTGCTACTTCTCGGATACTTTCATCAACGGCGCGTTTAATGACATCAATGGCTTGATCAACATCAAATGGCTTGGCTAGGTATTCAAAGGCTCCGCCTTGAAAAGCCGCGACGGCACTTTCTAAATCAGAATAGGCGGTCATAATAATGACGGGAATGTCTGGATATTTTTGTTTGATTACACTTAGAAAATCTAGGCCTGAGCCATTGGGCATGAGGATGTCGCTGACCACTACTTGTGGTTGCTCATGTTCAAGTGCGTTGAGCGCTTCAGCCACTGAGGCAAAAGTTTTAAATTCTAAATCAGTCCGCGCAAGTGCTTTTTCGAACACCCAGCGTATTGATTTATCGTCGTCAATAATCCAAATTGGTTTCATTGTTACTCTCTATAATTTACTGACAGTTGGTTTTATCTCGGAGGTTTCTATGGGTAATAAAATAGTGAAACAAGTCTGGCCTGGTTTGCTTTCACATTCAATCATGCCGTGATGCTGGGTAATAAAGGTTTGCGCTAGGGTTAATCCTAAGCCAGATCCACCCTCGCTACCAGACACTAGTGGGAAAAATATACGGTCACGAATATCGGCAGGAATGCCTGGGCCATTGTCGATAATTTCTAATTTAATCGCCACGCGATAGCGCTTGCGAACAAGGGTCACCTGACGTTCAGCACGGGTACGTAAGGTAATTTGACTATTTAAAGTGTTGTGTGCCTGCATTGCTTGCACGGCGTTACGCATAATATTCAGTACGGCTTGTATCAGTTTTTCACGATCGCCAATGATCTCAGGCAAACTCAAATCATAATCACGTTTAATGAGCACGCCTTTGGGGGATTCTGCAAGCAACAAGCTTCTGACCCGCTCCAATACTTCATGAATGTTGGTGGGCTGATACTTAGGTACGCGATGTGGGATTAATAACCTATCCATCAAAGATTGCAGTCTATCGGCTTCTTTAATAATGACTTGGGTATATTCACGTAAGCTCGGTGAAGGTAACTCATGTTCCAGTAACTGCGCGGCACCACGCAAGCCGCCAAGGGGATTGCGTATTTCGTGTGCTAAATTACGGAGTAGTTCGGCATTGGCTTGCTGCTGAATTAACATGCGTTCTTCTCTAGCAACACGTAACTGTGTGTCCATCTGCTGAAACTCTAGAATCAAAGAAGCATTGGGTGAATCAATCGGCGTGACTGTGCAAGTCACTACAAATGAATTGTGACGGTTGGTACTGATTGCAAATTCATGCTCACGAAAAGGACTTAGTTGCGTGATGGCATTTTGTAAGGCCAGCATCAGAATTTCGCAGTCAGGGAATACCTCACTAATAAGTAATCCAGTAATCTTCTTGGCACTAAAGGCAAAAATCACTTCGGCACCTGGATTCACGTAAAGTACGCGACGATTATCATCTAGCAAGATAATGGCAGTCGCTAGATACTCTAAACCAGCAAAGTGATTGGGTGTGGGTTGAACCATAATAGTGTGGTTTGTAATCTGATGAGTGATAATACTATGATTAAAGCAAAATTTAGACCAAGTTTCATTCACTCACTTATTATTATTTTATCCTACACTTTTTATTGTGCATGCTTTTACTATAGGCTTAATCCCGAGTCATAGGCAATAAAAAAGGGCGATATATTCGCCCTTTTTTATTCTTTTACCTAATTAAAACTTAGCAAGAGTAGTACAAGCTAAACTCAACTGGGTGAGGTGTCATACGTAGTTTATTGACTTCTTCCATCTTTAGAGCAATGTAGCTATCAATCCAATCTTCAGTAAATACACCACCGCGAGTTAAGAATTCACGGTCTTTATCTAGATGCTCAAGCGCTTGTTCTAATGATGAACAAACGGTTGGAATTAATGCATCTTCTTCTGGTGGAAGATGGTACAAGTCTTTAGTTGCTGGCTCACCTGGATGAATTTTGTTTTGAACGCCATCTAGACCTGCCATCATTAAAGCTGAGAACGCTAGGTATGGGTTAGCTGTTGGGTCTGGGAAGCGCGCTTCAACACGGCGAGATTTTTCAGAATGTACGAATGGAATACGAATCGCTGCTGAACGGTTTTTTGCAGAGTAAGCCAACTTAACTGGCGCTTCATAGTGAGGTACCAAGCGTTTGTATGAGTTAGTGCTTGGGTTGGTGATTGCATTTAATGCGCGTGCATGTTTGATGATGCCGCCAATGTAGTACAAAGCGAAATCACTTAAACCAGCATAGCCATTACCTGCGAACAAGTTTTTACCATCTTTCCAGATAGATTGGTGCACGTGCATACCAGAACCGTTATCACCAGCAAAAGGTTTAGGCATAAATGTAGCTGTTTTACCGTAAGCATGCGCAGTGTTAAGCACGACGTATTTCAAGACCTGTGTCCAGTCAGCACGTTGCGTTAATGTACTGAATTTAGTACCAATTTCACATTGGCCAGCAGTCGCTACTTCATGGTGATGCACTTCAACTGGAACACCCATTTCTTCTAGGGCAATACACATAGCTGAACGTACGTCTTGTAATGAATCGACTGGAGGTACTGGGAAATAACCACCTTTAACGCCTGGACGATGGCCAGTGTTGCCGCCTTCAAATTTTTCACCAGAAGACCATGCAGCTTCTTCTGAATTGATACGTACAGAACTACCACTCATATCTACAGACCAGTTGATAGAGTCAAAGATAAAGAATTCTGGTTCTGGACCAAAATAAGCTGTATCACCGATACCGCTTGATTTTAGGTAAGCTTCAGCGCGTTTCGCCAAGCTACGTGGACAACGGTCGTAGCCTTTACCATCTGTTGGATCAACTACGTCACACGTTAGGATTAATGTTGGCTCATCCATAAATGGATCAATGTTCGCTGTTGATGGATCTGGCATTAATTGCATATCTGAGGCTTGAATACCTTTCCAGCCACTGATAGAAGAGCCATCAAACGCATGACCTTCAGTAAATTTAGCTTCATCAAAGTGTGAAACAGGTACCGTTACGTGCTGCTCTTTACCGCGAGTATCTGTAAAGCGAAAATCAACAAATTTAATGTCGTTTTCTTTTACCATTTTCATTACATTAGCCACTGACATCTGCGTCTCCTATTTGAGTGTATTTTAGACAATCGATTACATTTAAAACTTAAAGATAAAATCAATAAAAATTCAACATGACAGAGTAGCAGGAAACGTGCCATTCTGAGAACCCCAAAACATGGATTTTTTACTAACTAGATTAAAGTAGTAAAATCTTAAGGTCAAAAACAGTGCAATAAGAACAATTTATGCACTTATTTAGTGCGTCAGTGGTCAAGTAAAGAAATATGAATATTTTTCAAGTTTGATGCGGTTGCTATTAGAATATGCATTTAAAAAATGCATGATCAAAATTAATAAGGTATCCAAATGAGCAGTTCAAATGAAATTTTACAGTTAGCGCAAAGTCGGGGCCTTGAGCAGAGTTTGACCTATGCTGGTGCAATGACGCCCATTGAGGCCTTCGAGCTATTGCAAGTCGACCCACAAATCTTATTGATTGATGTGCGCACGCAGGCCGAACTGGCGTTGGTGGGTCGCGTGCCTGGGGCATTAAATATTGAGTGGGCATTTTATCCAGGCATGGTGCCTAATCCAGATTTTTCTGAGCAGTTATCTAAGATGGTGACTAAAGATCGACCTGTGATATTTATGTGCCGGACTGGTGGGCGCTCTCATAATGCGGCCGTCATTGCGCAGAAACTTGGCTTTAATCAAGCTTACAATATGCTGGAAGGCTTCGAGGGTGAGGCCAATGAGCTGAAACAACGCACAACCATTAATGGTTGGAAGCATGCCAACTTACCTTGGACTAACTAAGCCGTGACCGAAAAATATGCTGTGATTGGCAACCCAATAGCACACAGTCAATCACCCTTGATTCAAGAGGCGTTTGCTAAACAAGCAGAACAAGATCTGAGTTACGAGAAAATATTGGCGTCGTTGGATGGTTTTGCGGCAAAAATTCACGAGCTGATCGCACTAGGCTATAAAGGCGTAAATATTACCGTACCCTTTAAGTTGCAAGCATTTCAATTGGCGACCAAGCTCAGTCAACGTGCGCAATACGCGGGCGCAGTCAATACGTTGAGCTTTAACGGTGCGGAGATTCTTGGCGATAATACTGACGGTGCAGGACTAGTGCGTGATATTGAGCATAATCTCAACATTCAAATCATCGGTAAGCGAATTTTACTCATCGGAGCAGGGGGTGCTGCTGAAGGTGTTTTACACCCTTTACTGGCATGCCAACCAGCTTTACTGGTCATTACCAATCGAACTTTGGCTAAAGCTGAGGCTATGGCGAATAAGGTTAAAGCACAAGAGGCCACCTCGGTTTGTGCCTGTTCGCTAGAGGAGTTGCAGGCAATAAGCTTTGATATTGTGATTAATGCCACTTCAACTGGCCTGAGTGAGACCGCACTTCCGTTACCAGCGCACATTTTTGCTAAGGACTGCCTAGCTTACGACATGATGTACGGTCGTGAAACTTCATTTATGGCGTTAGCGCGGACCCATGGCGCGCGAGTAGTAGATGGGTTAGGCATGCTAGTAGAGCAGGCTGCTGAGGCGTTCTTCGTTTGGCGCGGTGTACGTCCAGCTACGGCGACTGTCATGCATGCGATTAGAGAAGGCATTAAGAAAAAAGGATGATTAAGTGGCTACTAAATTCTAAAGCAGATGCAGGGAACATAGGTTTTGGCGGATATGTGACGCGCTGCATAGCACTATTTTTTATGTTGTTATTCCTGTATCAACTTTGGATATTTTTACATATTTGTTGGTGGGTGAAATTTAATCCAGCAACTACCTCTTTTATGGAGGACCGTTTGGATTTGATCCAGGAAAAATTACCAGATGCCGAACTTAAACACCGCTGGGTCAGTTATAACAAAATATCAATCCATTTAAAGCGAGCCGTGATTGCTTCAGAGGATGCTAAATTTTTAGTCCATGAAGGTTTTGACTGGGACGGTATACAGAAAGCCTACGAAAAAGACCTTAAAAAAGGTAAGATTGTTGCTGGCGGTTCTACCATTAGTCAGCAATTAGCAAAGAATTTGTTTTTGTCCACTAAGCGGACTCCGTGGCGAAAAGCAGAAGAAGCGGTGATTACGGTCATGCTAGAAAATGTGCTAACCAAGCGACGGATCTTAGAGATATATTTGAATAGCATAGAGTGGGGGAATGGCGTGTTTGGTGCGGAGGCTGCGGCAAGACACTATTTCAAAACTAGCGCCTCTAATTTAAATCCTGAGCAGGCGGCTAAATTAGCCGTGATCATACCCAACCCACGATTTTATGACTTACACAGCTCAACTAGTTATTTATACAGGCGCATGGCAACCATAGAAGCTCGTATGTATATGGTGGAAGTGCCGCGCTAACCTACTCGGTTAAAGCGGTGACCATTCTTCTAACTAATGGCGCAATGACCAAAATTGATGGAAAGGCAATAGGCCAGGCGTGAACAAAACCATTTCTCCAGTGAGTAAAGAATTGCGCATTTAATCCGGTAAAAACAAAAGTCAGTATTCCAGACATTAGCAATGCCATGAGAAGCGACATTAGAAAAGCGAACAGCAAGGCACTATATTTTTTTGGTATTTTCATCATTTTTATTTTTTCTAAAGCATCAACTTTAGGTATTGAGCGGTATAACTTTCATTGCTCAGTGCGACTTGTTCAGGTGTACCCTCAGCGATAATCATGCCTCCGCCATCGCCCCCTTCTGGCCCCATATCGACAATCCAATCGGCAGTTTTAATCACATCCAAGTTATGTTCAATAATGACGATAGTATTTCCAGCATCACGCAAGCGATGAATCACATCAAGCAATAATTGAATATCTGCAAAATGCAGGCCAGTCGTCGGTTCATCTAAAATATATAGGGTGCGTCCTGTATCGCGTTTACTCAGTTCTAATGACAGTTTTACACGCTGCGCTTCACCGCCAGAAAGCGTGGTCGCACTTTGTCCCAGCGTAATATAACCCAAACCCACATCGAGTAAGGTTTTCAACTTACGTGCAATTACGGGCTGAGCATTAAAGAAGGTATGCGCCTGCTCTACCGTCATCTCCAGCACTTCGCGGATATTTTTACCCTTGAACTGTATTTCTAGCGTTTCGCGGTTATAGCGATCCCCTCTACATACGTCACAAGGTACATAGACATCTGGTAAGAAGTGCATTTCTACGCGAATGACACCATCACCCTGGCACGCTTCGCATCGACCACCTTTGACGTTAAATGAGTAGCGACCTGGCCCATATCCGCGCACGCGGCTCTCAGGTACTCCAGCAAATAAATCACGTATGGGTGTGAATAGGCCAGTATAAGTCGCTGGGTTAGAGCGAGGGGTGCGACCGATTGGGCTTTGATCAACATCGACGACTTTATCAAAAAACTCTAAACCGTCGATTTCACCAAAGGCAGCTGGTTCGGTGCTACTGCCATATAAGTGCTGCGCGACAATACGATAAAGCGTGTCATTAATGAGGGTTGATTTTCCGCTACCTGAAACGCCGGTAATACAACTGAGTAAACCGACTGGCAACTTCAGGGTTACATCTCTTAAATTATTGCCGGTCGCATGGCTCATTTTAAGCCAGCGCGTTGGATCGGGAGGTGTACGTTTTTTGTTGTAGTTAATTTGGCGCTTTCCGCTTAGGTATTCGCCCGTCAGTGAATTTGCATTGGCTTTAATTTCAGCAGGAGTACCCTCTGCCACAATTTGTCCGCCATGCTCACCTGCACCCGGTCCGATATCGATGACATAATCTGCAGCCATAATGGCATCTTGATCATGCTCGACTACGATGACACTGTTGCCGATATCACGCAGACGTTTTAGGGTTTCAAGTAAACGGTCGTTATCGCGTTGATGCAAACCAATCGAGGGTTCGTCTAACACATACATCACACCCGTTAAGCCACTGCCAATTTGGCTGGCTAAACGGATGCGTTGTGCTTCACCTCCGGATAGCGTTTCTGCCGAGCGAGAAAGCGATAAATACTCTAAACCTACATTGGTTAAAAACTTAAGACGGTTGCTTATTTCTTTGACGATTTTATCGGCAATAGCAAGCTTAGAACCACTCAATTCAAGGGTATCGAAGAAAGTAAGCGCTAACTTAAGAGGTACTTGGCACACTTCATGGATATTTTTATTGCCTACTTTTACATGACGCGCTTCTTTGCGTAAGCGGGTACCTGCACACTCAGGGCAGCTTTGTGAATTAAGGTATTTTGCCAGCTCTTCGCGGACCGTTGATGAGTCAGTTTCATGGTAACGGCGTTTCAGATTATTGATAATACCTTCGAAATTATGCGATTTATTAAAGAAAGCACCGCGCTCATTTAAGTATTTAAAAATGATGATTTCTTTGCCGCTACCATGCAGCAGAATTTGCTGGATAGGGTCAGCCAATTGTTCAAATGGGGTGTCTAAGTCAAAACCATAGTGGGTTGCTAAGCTAGATAACATTTGGAAGTAAAATTGGTTGCGTCTATCCCAGCCTTTAATTGCACCAGCGGCAAGAGACAAGTGTGGGAAAGCCACCACGCGCTTAGGATCAAAAAAGCTGATATTGCCTAAGCCGTCACAAGTCGGGCAAGCGCCCATTGGGTTGTTAAATGAAAATAACCGTGGCTCTAGTTCAGCTAATGAGTAGTCGCATTCTGGGCAGGAGAACTTAGCTGAAAACATATGTTCTTTGTTACTGTCCATTTCCAAGGCAATCGCCTTACCTTCAGCCAAACGTAAGGCTGTTTCAAATGACTCAGCAATACGTTGTTTCATGTCCGCATTTACCTTGATGCGGTCGATGACCACATCAATACTATGTTTAGTCGTTTTGGTGAGCTGTGGCAAAGCATCCACTTCGTAAATCTGCCCATCCACACGTAGGCGAACAAAGCCTTGAGATTTTAATTGTTCAAATAAATCGAGTTGCTCACCCTTTCGATTACTCACCACAGGCGCTAAGATCATCAGCTTGGTGTCATCTGGCAGGGCGAGCACATGGTCTACCATTTGGCTGACGGTTTGCGCTTCGAGTTTAATCCCATGTTCCGGACATTCTGGATCCCCCGCGCGTGCGTAAAGCAGTCGTAAATAATCATGAATTTCCGTGACGGTGCCTACCGTGGAACGGGGGTTATGCGAAGTAGACTTTTGCTCAATCGATATCGCTGGTGATAGGCCTTCAATCAAATCGACATCTGGTTTATCCATGCGCGCTAGAAATTGACGCGCATAGGCAGAGAGGGATTCTACATAACGGCGTTGACCTTCCGCGTAAAGCGTATCAAAAGCCAATGAGGACTTGCCAGAACCAGATAAACCAGTAATCACGACTAGTTGATTTCTAGGGATATCGAGCGATATATTTTTAAGATTGTGCGTGCGAGCACCGCGTATTTTAATGAATTCCATAATGCTTTAACGAATATTAGGGCAACCTGCTAATATACCTACTTTTACGATTTTAACTTAATCATTTTTCATGACTACATCGAATAAAGAGCCCAATATTCAAACGCACGATCTTTTTGCAGACTTTGCTGATGACGCATTAGTGTCATTAGAAGTAGCCGATACAGATAAAATGACCAAAAACGAAATGCGCGCCACGACTAGTTTGGCCGCTATTTATGGTTTGCGCATGTTTGGCATGTTCTCTATTCTGCCCATTTTTGCCATCTATGCCTCCACTTTGGCAGAAAAACCCAGTAGTTTAATGATTGGCTTGGCGTTAGGTGCTTATGGGCTAACGCAAGCCCTATTTCAGTTGCCGTTTGGTATGGCCTCAGATCGCTTTGGCCGCAAACCTATTATCTATATAGGGCTGGCAATTTTCGCTATAGGTAGCATAGTGGCAGCACTGGCCATGAACATAGAAGCAATCATCTTAGGTCGCGTGATTCAAGGTGCAGGGGCAGTGTCTGCAGTGGTTACTGCTTTGCTGGCAGATTTAACGCGTGATGAACACCGTACCAAAGCGATGGCGACTATAGGCGCCACCATCGGTGTAGCGTTCGCATTGTCTTTAGTGGGCGGCCCCTTATTAAATCAATGGATTGGTGTGCCCGGTATTTTTGCCGTGACTGCCTTACTGACGATAGCTGCAATGGTGGTAGTGAAATTTGTGGTGCCAGATCCAGTGCAAAGCTACTACCACTCAGACTCAAGTGCCGCACCTGCTAAGCTTAAAGATGTGCTAAAAAATGCGCAGTTACTCCGTTTAAATTACGGCATCTTTGCCCTACATGCTGCGCAAATGGCTATGTTTGTGGTGGTGCCATTTGCTATTACTCAATCTAGTCATATCGAAGTGAATCAGCATTGGCATATTTATTTGCCGGTGTTGTTGGTATCCTTTGCCTTGATGGTGCCAGCGATTATTTATGCTGAAAAACAAGCAAAAATGAAACTAGTTTTTGTAAGCGCAATTGCTTTAATGCTCGTGGCGCAACTCATGTTTTCAGCTTCTATTCAACACTTTTGGGGCATCGTTGCTTCCCTTACTATTTACTTTATTGCTTTTAATGTGCTCGAAGCATCACTTCCCTCGATTATTAGTAAAATTGCACCAGCTGCAGCCAAAGGGACTGCGATGGGTGTTTATAATACAGCTCAGTCACTAGGTATTTTTGTAGGTGGCGCTTTCGGCGGTTATTTATCACATGCGTTTGGCTTTGCAAGTGTGTTTATATTTTGTAGCATTATGATGCTGATATGGCTAGTATTAGCATATTCAATGCAGTCACCAGCTGCGATTCGAACTAAAATGTACACGATGAGTGCTAAGGCTGATGTGATGACGGTGGTGGCGGCAGCCAAGCTTAAATCTAAGCTAGAAAAAATCAACGGTGTGATTGAGGTGGCGGTGTTACCGCAAGAGCGTACTCTGATTTTAAAGGTGGATAAATTACAAACTTGGGATGATTCTCAAGTGCTTAAATTATTGAGGGGATAAAAATGGCATCAGTGAATAAAGTAATTTTAGTAGGTAATTTGGGGCGTGATCCAGAAGTGCGTTTCATGCCTAATGGTGAAGCGGTTTGTAATTTTAGTATTGCCACTACAGACAGCTGGAAAGATAAATCGGGTGCTAAACAAGAAAAGACGGAATGGCACAATATTGTTATGTATCGTAAATTGGCAGAAATTGCTGGTGAGTATCTCAAGAAAGGACGTCCAGTCTATGTTGAAGGACGTTTACAGACGCGTAAATGGCAAACTAAAGAAGGTCAAGATCGCTACACGACAGAAATTATTGCTGATCAAATGCAAATGCTAGGCGGTCGTGAAGGTGGCACTAATGCAACTAGTTATGATGGGGGTGTAGACCAAAGCAGTGCGAGTGCTGATTTCAATCAAGCGCCTGCAAGCGCATCGGCAGCGCCAACGACTGGTGCGAAATCTGCAACGTCGAATGCTGGGTTTGATGATTTTGAAGACGACATTCCATTTTGACGAATACCATGTAGTAAAGTGTAAATAAACCCCTGTTATACAGGGGTTTTTCTTATGTACTTTATAAGAATCTATCGAGTAATTTACGGCTATGTTTATCCAGTTGCTCTAGATTGTGAATGACGAAGTTAATGCCATGAGCATCCGTAATAAGAAGAGAGGTTTGTGTAAGTCGGCGAATATGATCTTCGGCTTTGAGTATGAGTTCTGCATTGCCGCGATTGGTTCTGACCTGCCAAGTGCTTGGTGTGGCAAAGCTGGATACCTTAAGTATGCTTTGTATCTCCGGCATAAATTCACGCTGCGCAAGTTCTGCGGCAATGAGTTCGCGGCTAACTTGATCTAAGTCACTTAAGCGTTCTATCCATAGTAATTCATGGCTATCAGCACTGACCAAGGATAAACCTTCATCAGCAGCGCTAATCGGAAACGCGCGCACAGGATATACACCAACATGTAAAGCTCCCTCGGCAATACTAAACTCTAGGAGACCGGCTTTATTGCGGCTAATCGTGAAGGGTGCTTTGGGATCAGTGATGAGTCGAATTTGCTCCATGTTTAAAGGCTACTTTCTTTATTGGCAATATTGCGAATGCTGGATAGATCATCCAAGTCAGTGTCTACATTGCGTGCCTGGGCTTGATATAAACGATAGTAAGCTCCCTCGCGCGCCATCAGTTCATCATGATTACCCACTTCTATAATTTGACCTTGATCTAATACGACCAAGCGACTGGCTTTGTGTAGCGTGGAAAGTCTATGCGCAATGGCGATGGTGGTGCGACCATGGACTAGGTTGTCGAGCGCCTTCTGAATTTCTTTTTCAGTTTCTGTATCGACTGAGGCGGTGGCTTCATCTAGGATCAGGATGCGCGGATCTATCAATAAAGCGCGGGCGATGGAAATACGTTGGCGTTCACCGCCAGATAAGCCGTGGCCGCGTTCACCAACCAAAGAGTCATAGCCGTGCGGTAGGCGCAAGATAAATTCATGGGCGTGGGCGGCTCTTGCTGCAGCGACAATTTGAGCGCGACTGGCCTCAGGTTTTCCGTAAGCGATATTCTCGGCAATACTACCAAAAAACAAGAAAGGTTCTTGTAATACCAGCCCGATATTGCGTCTGTATTCAGCAATTGGTAGGGAACGTATATTCACTCCATCTAAGCTAATTGAACCAGCTGAAACATCGTAAAAGCGGCACATCAAATTCACAAGCGTACTTTTCCCCGACCCGCTATGACCGACCAAACCAATCATTTCTCCAGGTTCTATTACTAGATTTAACTCTTTGATGACTGAGCGATTTCCATAGCGAAAGCCAGCGCCGCGAATTTCTATGCGGCCACTGACGTGGTCCAAATGCACAGGGTTAGTCGGTTCAGGTACGCTGGAAACATGATCCAAAATATCAAAGATACGCTTAGAACCAGAGGCCGCTTTTTGCGTTACGGAAACAATGCGGCTCATAGAATCTAAACGGGTGTAGAAGCGGCTGATATAGGCAAGGAATGCTGTCAATATACCAACGCTGATCTCATTATGCGCCACTTGCCAAATGCCAAATGCCCAAACCAAGAGTAAGCCAATCTCAGTAAGCAGGGTCACGCTGGGTGAAAATAATGACCATATTTTATTAATGCGATCATTCACAATTAAATTATGCTGATTGGCTTCACGAAAGCGTAATGCTTCACGACCTTCTTGAGCAAAGGCTTTCACAACACGTATGCCAGGAATGGTGTCAGCGAGCACATTACTTACTTGCGACCACACGCGATCAATTTTTTCAAAGCCAGTGCGTAGTCGGTCGCGCACGATGTGAATCATCCACGCAATAATAGGCAGTGGCAATAGTGTAATCAAAGCCAGTTTAGCGTTGATAGAGATTAGAATAGCCGCTGTCATGATGATCATCAGCACATCAGTCGCAAAGTCGAGCAGATGAAGTGATAGAAAAACGCAGATACGATCAGACTCGGAGCCGATGCGTGACATTAAATCACCCGTGCGTTTCCCGCCAAAATATTCTAGCGATAGACGTAACAAGTGCTGATAGGTGATTGTGCGCAGGTCTGCGCCTATACGTTCGCTCACCAAGGCTAGAATATAAGTACGTGCCCAACCTAAGCTCCAGGCTAGCAAGGCTGAGCCAAGGAGGCCGGCCAGCAATAACGATACCATTTCATAATTAATAGGTGCGCCATTTTGGTAGGGAATTAGCACCTTATCCATAAGCGGTATGGTCAGGTAAGGCGGCACCAAGGTTGCTGCAGTAGAAGCTAACATCAGAAGGAAGCCTCCTAGCAGTTGCCATTGGTAGGGCTTTGCAAATCGCCATAAGCGTAGCAAGGTCCAAGTCGATGGAGGCTTATCTATTTCACCATCGCAATGCGCGCACTCCAAAGTGTCAGTTGCAAGCTCAGCTTGACAGTTTGGGCAATATTGAACATCTTCAGCTACGGCAGGCTCGCCGCTAATAAAGCTGACCACTTGCTGTGTCAATTGTTTATTAAAGAGCGCGACTGCAGCATCGTGCGCTAATGTGTAATGCCAGCGGGCTAACCTTAATTCTTCATCAAATAATTCTATACTTCCAACACCTGCATGATCGTGGTGTGTGCAGCGGAGCGATGCTTTAAATGGGAACGCTATCAGGTCAGTTGATTGTTCTCTGCAATGGTAAAGACGTTGATTGGTGAGTACCAGCAACTGTTTTTTAAAATTTAAATCCGCATCTAGATTGAGCTCCAGCCACGCAATAATGACTTCATTATGGGTGAGCTGCGGGTGTATGGAGGCATACCAGTGCCTCGGTAGCACCTGATTTATTGGACTGGTGGGGAGTATTTGGTTGTTCACAGCGGCTGAGTGTACTACAATCTATAAGGCTGATAAACAGTTATGACATGCTTTTTGGCAAACTTAAAACAGTATGCCAACTTCGCCAATTTCTCACCTTCAATTCATCTGGACCGACTGATGGAGTTTCTAAAGATTTTACCCCTGCGTGGACCGAATATATGGACCTATCGTCCAGTATTAGAAGTATGGTTAGATATCGGAGCCTTAGAGGACTCCCCTTCTAATACTATTCCTGGTTTTTACGAGCGACTAAGCGCCTGCTTGCCCACTTTGGCCGAGCATCGATGCGGCATTGGCGAGCGTGGTGGATTTTTACAACGCGTGCGTGAAGGCACTTGGCCTGGTCATATTTTAGAGCATGTCACGTTAGAACTTCAGACTTTGGCCGGAATGCAGGGCGGCTTCGGTAAGGCGCGTAGCACAGATGTTCGTGGTGTTTATAAAGTGGTGGTCCGCTCACGGAATGAACAAGTGAGCCGCGCCGCGCTTCATGCGGCGCGAGATTTAGTGCTTGCAGCCATGGAAGATCGCCCATTTAATTTAGTGGCGGCACTCACACAATTGCGTGAGATGGTCGACAACCTATGTTTAGGTCCAAGTACTGCCTGCATTGTCGATGCGGCTACTGAGCGACGTATCCCCTCCATTCGTTTAACGGCAGGTAACTTAGTGCAATTGGGCTATGGTGCCAAGCAACATCGCATTTGGACTGCAGAAACCGATCAAACCAGTGCTATTGCCGAAAGTATTTCTGGGGATAAAGATTTAACTAAAAGCCTATTAGAGGCCTGTGGCGTTCCTGTGCCAGAAGGTCGTTTAGTAGATAGCGTTGACGATGCTTGGGAAGCGGCAGAAAATATAGGTTTGCCGGTGGTTGTTAAGCCACGTGATGGCAATCATGGCCGTGGTGTTTCTATGGAATTGATGACGCGAGCTGAGGTTGAGTCGGCCTATCACTTAGCTCGTGAAGAAGGTAGTGGTGTCATGGTGGAGCGCTTTGTGCGTGGTAGCGAGCACCGTTTGTTGATTGTAGGTGGCAAGCTGGCAGCAGCGGCTAGGGGTGAGTCAGTTTCAGTGACTGGCGATGGAAAATTGAATATCCGTGAGTTAATTGCTCGAGACATTAATACTGATCCGCGGCGTGGTGAAGCTGAAGAGTTTCCGCTGGATATAATCTCTATCGATAATAATGCATCGGCCATGTTTGAAATTGAACGCCAAGGCTTTAATGCGGATGCGATACCTACAGTTGGTAAGCAGATTACGATTCAACGCAATGGCAATGTAGCCTTGGATGTGACGGATTTAGTACATCCAGAGGTGGCAGCAACTGCGGCGTTGGCAGCGCGTATTGTGGGCCTTGATATTGCTGGTGTGGATTTGGTGGCTGAGGATATTTCGCTCCCGTTAGCTGCACAAGGTGCGGCTATTGTTGAAGTGAATGCGGGCCCTGGTCTATTGATGCATCTAAAACCAGCCGAAGGCGAGGCGCGCCCGGTAGGTAAAGCCATTGTTGATAGTTTGTTTGCTGACGGCGACGATGGTCGTATTCCAATTATTGGCGTGGCTGGTACTAGCGGTAAAACTTTAGTGGCGCAGATGGTCACTAGGCTACTGCATTTAAGTGGCAAACATGTAGGTTTGGCATGCAGTGCTGGTTTGTATCTTGAGCAGCGGCAGGTCGATAAGTCTGATTGTGCGACTTGGGCTGCGGCACAAAAGTTACTGATGAATCGCAATCTAGATGCGGCCGTCATTGAAAATAGTCTCACTATGATTTTATCTGAAGGTTTAGGCTATGACCGATGTCAAGTAGGAGTCATCACTAATATTGCACCTGAGCAACATTATGGTGAGTACTATATCGAGACCCCAGAGCAGGTGTGGAATGTCATGCGCACTCAAATTGATGTGGTGCTTGAGAGTGGGGTCGCGGTGCTTAACGCAGGCGATCCTCTGGTAGCGCAGATGGCAGACTTGTGTGATGGGGAAGTGATTTATTTTGCTCGCGATGCGAAACTTCCAGTAGTGGAGGAGCATCTTAAACGTGGTGGGCGTGCGGTGGTGGTAGCAGTGGGCAGTTTGGTCCTTGCCACTGGAAGCGCCCAAGTGCCAGTCGCAAGGCAGGTGGCAATTAAAATGTTGGAGGGGTCTGCGCCAGAGGATAAAAAACTGGAGCACATCTTGGCTGCGGTCGCTGTTGGATGGGCCTTAGGTATTTCGCCCGAGCTTATGCGGGCGGGCATTAAAAACTTTAATGTGAATTTATTAACCGCGGAACACACGGATGTCTAGTTTAATAAGCGTCACCACATTTGAATCACTAATCCTAGGTTGTCTTAATTTAAGGGAAGCTGTTTGATGGAAGTGTCACGTATACGAGCCTTGCGGGGGCCTAACCTTTGGAGTCGGCATACCGCTATTGAAGTGATTGTATCTTGTACGAGTGCGGAGTGCGATATTGATAATATTAGTGGTTTTGAGTCAGGTCTGCGCGCAAGATTTCCAGCTATAGGGTTGTTGCAAATAGCCGGTCGTACCGAAGCGGTATCGATGGCGCATGTGCTTGAGGTAGCGGCTCTCGCGCTTCAAGCCCAGTCAGGCTGTCCAGTAACATTCAGCCGAACAGCCTCAACTGTGGAGCCTGGTATCTATCAGGTGGTATTCGAATATAGTGAAGAGGAAGTAGGTCGTTTAGCCCTAGAGTTAGCAGAACAGCTTTGTCATGCAGCATTATCCGATACGCCATTTGCATTAGCCGCGGCTATGGCGCAGATTAGGGAGCTGGATGAAGACGTGCGCTTAGGACCTAGTACTGGAGCGATTGTTCAGGCAGCCACTAAGCGTGGCATTCCATTTCGCCGCCTTACCGCGGGCAGTCTAGTGCAGTTTGGCTGGGGCAGCAAACAACGTCGCATTCAGGCGGCAGAAACTGATCTTAGTAGCGCGATTGCTGAAGCAATCGCCCAAGATAAGCAGTTGACCAAGAAACTATTAAGTGCTGCTGGCGTACCTGTCCCTAACGGACGTGAAGCGGTGGATGTCGAGGATGCTTGGGCTGCGATGATGGAAATCGGCGGACCAGTCGTGGTGAAACCTAAGGATGGTAATCAGGGTAAAGGGGTAACTGTCAATATTACAACGCGTGCCCAACTAGATGGCGCTTATGCAGCTGCGGCTGAGATCAGCTCGGAAGTGTTGGTGGAGCGATTCATTCCTGGCGGCGATTTTCGTTTATTGGTCGTGGGCAATAAGTTGATAGCCGCGGCTAGACGTGACCCACCTTTGGTCATTGGCGATGGTGTGCTGAGTGTGAGTGAGCTCGTTGAAAAAGTGAATTTGGATCCTCGGCGCGGCGAAGGTCATGCCACTTCTTTGACCAAAATGCGCATAGATGATATTGCTTTGGCCAGTTTAGCAGCGCAAAATTTTAGTGTTGACTCGGTACCGCAAAAAGGTGCGCGGGTTATTCTTCGTAATAATGCTAATTTAAGTACGGGTGGAACTGCCACTGATGTGACCGATGATGTGCATCCCGACTTGGCGGCCTGCGCGGTTGCCGCCGCACAAATGGTAGGCTTAGATGTTTGCGGCGTTGATCTGGTCTGTGATAGCGTGCAGCGTTCGTTGAAAGAGCAGGCCGTGGGTGTGGTTGAAGTGAATGCTGCACCAGGATTGCGTATGCATTTACAGCCCTCATTCGGTAAAGGCCGTGCTGTGGGTGAAGCGATTGTTTCTACCATGTTTGCTGCTAATGATAATGGCAGAATCCCGGTGGTGGCAGTTGCTGGAACCAATGGTAAAACCACGACGGTACGTTTAATTGCATATATTCTTGGCTGCCAAGGCTTTCGTGTTGGCATGACTAATTCTGATGGCGTTTACATTCATGGGCAACGTATTGATAGCGGCGACTGCAGTGGGCCGAGAAGTGCGCGCAATGTCTTGTTACATCCTGATGTAGATGCTGCTGTATTCGAAACTGCAAGAGGTGGCGTTTTACGAGAAGGTTTGGCCTTTGATCGTTGCGATGTGGCGGTAGTCACAAATATCGGCATGGGTGATCATCTAGGATTGAACTATATTACAACGGTAGAAGACTTGGCCGTCGTTAAACGCGTGGTAGTGCAGAATATTGCGGTCAATGGTGTGGCAGTGCTCAATGCAGCTGATCCTATGACGGTCTCAATGGCGGCTTCTTGCCCGGGTTCTGTGACATTTTTTACCAAAGATCGTCAGCATCCAGTGATGGCAACCCATGCCGCTCAGGGTAGACGAGTGGTTTATGTGGAAAATGGTGAAATCGTAGCAACGCAGAAAACGGTCGACCAAAAGCCCTTTATACAAAGCATTCCCCTGATACAAATACCGATTACTAGAAATGGTAGCATAGGTTTTCAGGTTGAAAATGCCATGGCGGCAATCGCCGCTGCTTGGGCACTGGGCGTGGACTGGGATAGTATAAGGAAAGGGGTATCCACCTTTGTGAGCGATGCCCAAACCGCACCTGGTCGTTTTAACTTTTTTGATTATAAGGGCGCCAGTGTGATTGCCGATTACGGGCATAATCCTGATGCGATTGTGGCTTTGGTAGAGGCGATTGAGTCGATCCCAGCTAATAAGCGCATGGTGGTGATTAGCGGTGCTGGCGATAGACGTGATATTGATATTAGCCGACAGAGCGAGATTCTGGGTGATGCTTTTGATGAGATTATTTTGTATCAGGATCAGTGTCAGCGTGGTCGCGCTGATGGTGAAGTCTTGAAGTTGTTGCAAGATGGATTAGTGAATGCAAAGCGCGCTAGCCGAATAGACGAAATTCGTGGTGAATTTTTAGCCATCGATACGGCATTGGCAAGACTGGAAGAAGGTGATCTGTGTCTAATTCTGATTGATCAAGTCGAAGAGGCGTTAGCGTATATTGCAGAGTGTGTCGCTAATAGCTGATACTTCGCATTGGCAAGGTGTGTGAGGTATAATTTCACTTTTCGAATTTAGCGCCTATTTTATCTATGCCAATTTACGATTTTCAATGCAGTAGCTGTGGCTTTAAAGACGAAGTGATGCGCAAAATTAGCGCAGCTAGTACTGAGGTCTGCCCGCAATGTAGTGCTGAAACATTTAGTAAGCAGTTGTCTGCGCCTAGCTTTCAGCTGACTGGAAGCGGTTGGTATGCTACTGACTTTAAAAATGGGTCGAATAAAGCCACGACGACTACCCCGGTGTCTACTAAAACCAGTGAGCAAGCAAAAACAGAATCTAACGCGACGCTTAATGCGGCAGCTAGCCCTGCTTCGACTCCTGATTCTGGCTCAGAAAAGAAATCTGATGCTACACCAGCACCTAATAAGTAATTATTAACGCACATCCATCCTATGAAAAAATATTTTATTACTGGTTTGTTGGTGTTGGTGCCATTTTTTATCACACTCTGGGTTATTTCTAGCCTAGTAGGGATGATGGATCAGAGCCTATTGCTTCTGCCGATAAGCTGGCGGCCGAAGGCACAGTTAGGTTTGGAAATTCCTGGTGTTGGCGCATTGCTAACTTTATTTATTGTTTTTGTTACCGGTATAATCGCTACCAACTTCTTTGGGAAGCAACTCATTTTGTTGTGGGAAGCCCTATTGGCCAAGGTGCCAGTGGTGAAGTCGATTTATGCCAGTGTTAAGCAAGTTTCCGATACCCTGTTTTCAGATTCTGGTAATGCCTTTCGGCAAGCGGTATTGGTGCAGTTTCCGCGTCAGGGTTCATGGACTATTGCTTTTGTTACGGGTAAGCCAGGTGGCGATGTTGCGAATCATTTACAAGGGGATTATGTCAGCGTATTTGTGCCGACTACCCCAAATCCGACGGGCGGTTATTTTTTAATGATGCCAATTGCTGAAGTGATTGTGCTTGATATGAGCGTGGATGAAGCGCTTAAATATATTATTTCTATGGGCGTGGTTGCACCAACAGAAAAGATTGTCCCGCAACTGCTAAAAAAAGACTAAAAGCAAGAGATTAATTTAACCAAAACTTAATAAGAAATTTACATTATGCGTACACATTACTGCGGCCATTTAAACCGCGAACATATCGGCCAAACAGTCACTTTATGTGGTTGGGCACATCGTCGTCGCGACCACGGTGGTGTCATTTTTATCGACTTGCGTGACCGTGAAGGCATGGCGCAAATTGTGATCAATCCTGATGCTAAAGCCGCTTTTTCTTTGGCAGAAACGGTGCGAAGTGAATATGTGCTGAAGATTGTATGTGAAGTACGCGCGCGCCCTGAAGGCGCAGTGAATGCTAACTTAGCAACCGGTGAAGTGGAAATGATTGCCACTGAAATCGAAATATTAAATGCGTCACTGACCCCTCCTTTTATGTTGGATGACGAGAGTCTGACTGAAACCGTACGCCTACAGCATCGCTATATTGATTTGCGTCGCCCAGTCATGCAGAAAAATATGATGTTGCGCTACCGTGTAGCCAAAACGCTACGAGACTACTTAGACACCAACGGTTTTATTGAAATTGAAACGCCAATGTTGACACGCTCAACTCCAGAAGGTGCCCGTGATTACTTGGTTCCTAGCCGTGTACATGCAGGTGAGTTTTTTGCGCTACCACAATCACCACAGTTATTTAAACAACTGTTAATGGTGTCAGGTTTTGATCGTTACTTCCAAATCACCAAATGTTTTCGTGATGAAGATCTTCGTGCAGACCGTCAGCCTGAATTTACGCAAGTCGACATTGAAACCTCATTTATGACTGAAAATCAGATCATGGACATGGTGGAGGAAATGATTCGTCAGATGCTGAAGAAAGTACAGAACGTTGAGTTGCCAGCTGCATTCCCGCGCATGAGCTTTTCTGAGGCAATGACGCGTTATGGTTCAGATAAGCCAGACATGCGCGTAACGCTAGAAATCACTGAGCTTTCTGACGTAATGAAAGATGTGGATTTTAAAGTATTCTCAGGTGCAGCCAATATGGCTGGTGGGCGTGTGGCAGCATTGCGAGTGCCTAATGGCGCTGCGATTGCGCGTAGCGAGATTGATGCCTATACAGAATTTGTGAAAATTTATGGCGCTAAAGGTTTGGCTTATATCAAGATTAACGATATCACCAAGCTTAATGAAGAGGGACTGCAAAGCCCGATCGTTAAAAATATACATGTGACTGCGCTACAAGCGATCATTGATCGCACCGGTGCACAAAATGGAGATATTATCTTTTTTGGCGCGGACAAAACTAAAGTGGTGAATGAAGCTTTGGGTGCTTTGCGTCTTAAGGTTGGTCACGATAAAGGACATGTGGATGGCCGTGCTTGGGCGCCATTGTGGGTGGTTGATTTCCCAATGTTTGAACACGATGAAGAAAATGATCGCTGGGCTGCACTTCACCATCCGTTTACCGCTCCTAAAGACGGTCATGAAGACCTGTTGGTGACGAATCCTGGTGCTTGTTTGTCTAAAGCCTATGACATGGTACTTAATGGCTGGGAAGTCGGTGGTGGTTCTGTGCGTATCCATAAGCAAGATATACAATCTAAAGTGTTTGATGCCTTAAAAATCAGTCATGAAGAGGCGCAAGAGAAATTCGGTTTCTTGCTAGATGCCTTGCAATACGGCGCACCTCCACATGGCGGACTGGCTTTTGGTTTAGATCGCTTGGTGACTTTAATGACGGGTGCAGAATCTATACGTGATGTCATTGCCTTCCCTAAAACTCAGCGCGCGCAGTGCTTAATGACCAATGCGCCAAGTGCGGTGGATGAGAAACAATTAAGGGAGTTGCATATTCGTGTGCGCACTCCTAATACGGTCGCTTAGCCTTAATATATTTTACGTTAGGAATGTGGGCCCTGTTGCCGAACAGTTGGTCATGTCGGGAACGGCGCGATTACCTGCGCCTCTTTATTAGCTAAGCTTGGAAATGTCATTTAAACTGAGCAATGCCAATTAAATCCCTTATCCGCACTATCCCAGATTATCCTAAAGCTGGAATTCAGTTTCGTGATATCACCACCTTACTAAAAGACCCAGTGGGCTTTGGTTTAGTAATCGACGGCCTTGCAGCTCAGTTCGGCACTCAAAAAATAGACAAAATCGCTGGCATAGAAGCGCGTGGTTTTATTATAGGTGCCGCACTCGCCTATAAGCTGGGTGTGGGCTTCGTGCCAATGCGAAAGCCTGGAAAACTTCCAGCAACGAGCATCGGTCGCGATTATGCTTTGGAATACGGGTTTAATCGGTTGGAGATTCATACGGAGGCCATCGCCCTCGGTGAGCAAATATTATTGGTAGACGATTTAATCGCCACTGGGGGGACTGCATTAGCCGCTGCGAGTTTAATACAGGAGCTTGGCGGTGTGGTGATGGGATGCGCCTTTGTTATTGATCTTCCAGATTTAGGCGGCACACAGCATTTGCGAGACATGGGCCTCAAGTACTTTGCGCTATGTCAATTTGAGGGCGATTAGTGCACTTTTACGCACCTTCCCGTGCATAGGCTAAGGCCAAAGATGTTAAAATAAGTCTACTTTTTAAGATAAAGAATTATGCCAGTCACCGAAATTAACCATTATAATTTGCGTGCACCGCGTGAAATTATGCAGGTGCTCAGAGACTTCTATTGCGATATCATCGGTCTAGAAGTTGGTCCGCGTGAGGGTTTTAGTAGTTATGGTTTTTGGCTGTATATTGGCAATAATGACGTATTGCATATAGCTGAATATAAAGGTGAGGCTCAGCTTTTGCTCAACGCTTTGACCACCTTTGATCATGTGGCATTTAGCTGCACTGATTTCCCTGCAATGGAGGCGCATCTCAAATTACACCAAGTGCCTTACAGCATCCGATTGGTTCCAGCGATTAATGTGCAACAAATAAATTTGAAAGATCCGGTAGGTAATGGTATTGAGCTTAACTTTTATTTGGATCATGCCTAAAGTCCAACGGAATTTACAAGCAAGAGGTTGGTCTTATCTTGTAAGTATGAGTTGAAGGAGAAATATTAATGAAGCAGTTATTTGTAAAAATTATATTAGCTTTGAGTATATCGTTAGTTGCATCGCTTACGGCTTATGCAGAACCTGACCCTCAGTTCTGGCCTATAGTGAAAGAGACCTTTTTTGCACAACGTGCAATACAGCCAGTAGAGTTTATGAAAATTGAAGCGCCACGTCGCGCTGAGAGCGGCGCGCAAGTGCCTGTCACTTTGTTCGTGGATAATAACGCGGCTAACGGCGTTGTGATTAAAAAAATCTATTTATTAGTGGATGCTAATCCTATTCCACTCGCCTCAACTTACCACCTTAATCCATTGATTGGTAATTTTCAGCTAGCGACGCGCATTCGATTTGAAACCGATTCATTTGTACGTATCGTCGGTGAAAGTGCTGATGGCAAGCTGTACATGGCTTCCCGTGAAATTCGGGCTGCTGGAGGATGTGGAGGCACGGTTGATGGGGACGATGCGGCTATTCGTGCAACAGCGGGCAAGATTAAATTGAAAGTGGAGGCGCCGGTAAAGTTAGCAGAGCCAGTATCTATTATTTTTAATATTAAACATCCTATGCGTACAGGTTTGCAACGTGATTTGCAGTCACAAGGTTATGTGCCTGCTTTTTACATCAATAAGGCTAGTTTTAGCTTCAATGGCAAACCTGTCATGTCGGTAGACGTGGGGGTGGGCACAAGTGAGGATCCTTACATGAAGTTTAATTTTACTCCTGATGTGTCTGGCACTTTAGAGGTCCAAGCTACAGATAACGAAGGTAAAACCTTTGTGCAACAAGTGGATGTAAAAAGCTAATTACCTTGTCATTAAAAAGCTTTATTGATAAAGCTTTTTAAGTTAATTTCTTGTATTTGAGGCTGATATTGCACTCAATGTTCGCATTTATAGTATGACTAAAATCATGGGGAATTAAATGAAATCTTATCGTAAAGAGCTCTGGTTTAATCCACCCACACGCGTGGCTTTTATTCGCATCACCGAACAAGTGAATGAGTGTTTGCGTGAAAGTGGCGTGCGTGAAGGTTTAGTATTGATTAATGCCATGCATATCACAGCTAGCGTATTTATTAACGATGATGAGCGCGGCTTGCATCATGATTATACTCAGTGGTTAGAACGCTTAGCACCGCATGAGCCAGTGAGTAGTTATCGGCATAACGATACGGGTGAAGATAATGCTGATGCACATATGAAGCGTCAATTAATGGGTCGCGAAGTCGTGGTGGCAATTACCGAGGGTAGGTTGGACTTTGGGCCATGGGAACAAATCTTCTATGGTGAGTTCGATGGTAGACGCAAAAAACGGGTATTGGTTAAGATTATCGGTGACTAGCTGATGCAAATCAAAGCTGTTTCTAAATAGCTTTGTTATCCTGCGCTCTATTAGACTAATAGAGATATCTGTATGAATGTTGTAGAACTTCTAGCCCCAGCTGGGGACCTCGATCGCATGCGCACAGCTTTTGATTATGGTGCTGATGCTATTTACGCGGGGCAGCCGCGGTACAGTTTGCGTGCGCGTAATAATGATTTCTCCATGGAAAATATCGCTATCGGTATTAACGAGGCGCATGCACGCGGCAAAAAGTTTTTTGTCGCTAGTAACATATCTCCGCATAACGCCAAAGTTAAAACTTATATGGCAGATATGGCGCCCATTATCACTATGCAACCCGACGCCCTAATTATGTCTGACCCAGGCCTCATTTTAATGGTGCGTGAAAAATGGCCTGAGATGCCCGTTCATTTATCCGTGCAGGCGAACACTGTCAATTTTGCGACGGTTAAGTTCTGGCAAGCGATGGGTCTTAAGCGGGTCATTTTATCGCGTGAGTTATCCTTAGATGAAATCGAGGAAATTCGCCAGCTATGTCCAGAAATGGAGTTGGAAGTGTTTGTTCATGGTGCTTTATGCATCGCTTATTCTGGACGCTGCCTGCTTTCAGGCTACTTTAATCATCGTGACCCCAATCAAGGTACTTGCACTAATTCCTGTCGTTGGGATTATAAAGTGCATGATGCAACAGAAGATGCTGCTGGGGTGATTCGCCTCAATGAGTTTGACTTTAAAGCAGAGATGGAAAAATCCAGCTTATCCGCGTGTGGTAGTTTGCCGCGCCATCCGCTAGCGGACAATGTGTATTTGATTGAAGAAAAGGGCCGCCCAGGTGAGTTACTGCCAATAATAGAAGACGAGCATGGTACTTACATTATGAACAGCAAAGATTTACGTGCGATTGAGCATGTGGAGCGGCTAGTGAAGATGGGGGTCAATTCTTTAAAAATTGAAGGACGTACTAAGTCCCGCTATTATGTGGCGCGTACCTGTCAAAACTATCGCAAGGCAATTGATGACGCTGTTGCTGGGCATCCCTTTGATTGGAATCTGGTGGGTGATTTAGAGAACCTAGCCAATCGTGGTTATACCGATGGTTTTTATCAGCGTCACCATACAGCTGAGCATCAGAATTATAAACAAGGCTTTTCCATCTCAAATCAAAGCCTGTATGTGGGGGATGTGGTCGCTTATGATGCGCTCACTGGACTGGCCGATATCGAAGCGCGGAATAAATTCTCAGTGGGTGATCGACTACAAATTATTCACCCCAGTGGCAATCAAGAAATACGTGTAGAACATATGTTTAATAAGAAGGGTGAGGAAATAAAGGAGGCTTCAGGCAGTGGCTATTTTGTGCGAGTGCCCATAGCTGCCCAAGACTTAAGCAACGCGATGGTGGCTAGATATTTATAAGGTGCTTAAGAAAAACACGCGCCCATCTAAAGGACAGGCGCGCAATGATTTTAACTCTTGATATAACCTTCTAGTTGTTTAATCAAGGCTTGCTGGTAGCTTAGGGTTTCTTTGACTAAATCGCCAATCGAAAGCATCCCAATGACCCTTCCGTTCTCAATCACGGGTAAGTGACGAATGTGATGGTCAGCCATCAAAGTCATGCCTTGGTCTAAACTATCGGTAGGCTTTGCACTTAACACTTTCTGTGTCATTACTTCGCTAATATGCGTGGTTTTTGATGATCGACCTTTAAGTATGACTTCGCGGGCATAGTCACGTTCAGAAAAAATACCTACCAGCTTTTCATCTTCCAATACGACTAAGGCACCAATTTTATACTCAGCCATGATCACCAAAGCATCAAAAACAGGGCGATTTGGTGCAATAGAAATCACCTCTTTATATTTTTTACTATCTAGTAATTGTTGTAAATTTTTCATCCCCATCTCCTTTCTTTTTGTTTTTTTAATATACACCAAAATATTATTAATCCAATATGCGCAGAAATGTTTTATTAAATGAGTTGACTTAGTTAGCCAGCTAACTATAATGAAGCTAATTATGCTGCAACTTAAAGATCTCCCTACTCCAGAAGTGTTAGCCAAGTTCGCTAAGCGCTATCCAGACGCTGACGTCACCGCAGTATCAAGTGTGCTTCAGCTACTACGAGTCGCCACTGATTTATCTATTGCACTCGACGTTTGCTTAAGTAAGCATGGCTTATTGCAAGGGCGTTGGTGGGTGCTTATTTTGCTGATGCGTGAACAATCTAAAACTTCACAACCCTCAATCTTGGCCGATAAAGCTGGCGTAACTCGCGCCACCATGACTGGATTGTTGGACGGATTGGAACAAAGTGGCTTGGTCGCACGAGAATTTGCAAAAGACGACAGGCGAACGGTTTTAATTAAATTAACCGATGCTGGAGTCATTAAGCTAGATGATGTAATGCCTGATTATTACAGACGTATAAGGCTTTGTATGCAAGGGTTAGATGAAAAACAACGGCAGCAACTACAGCAAATTTTAGCTTTAATAAATCTTGGCATTCCTGCCCTGACTTAAGCATATTTAAAATTAGAGTATCAATTTCAATCAATAGGACTATTACCATGAGCAATATTCAAACTGCAATTTCAGCCATCAATGCAAAATTTGATTTGGCATTTAATACAAAAAATGCATCAGACATTGGCCACTTATATGCAGAAAATGCAGTTGTATTGCCCGCGCCAGGAGGTGCGATGGTCAAAGGGCGTCAGGCCGTAGAAGATTTTTTTACAGGTTTAATCGTAATGGTCGATGCGCAAGGGGCAAGACAAACATTCGGTGGCAATGTCCATTTGGTTTACAGCAAGCAAGCTGATGGTCAGTGGTTGGCTGTTAACCATATATGGAACTAAAATTTAGTGCCTATGCATAGTCGCAAAAACACCATACGCGCCTTTATCGCGCTGATAACATTAACCCTCATTTGGGGCTATAACTGGGTGGTGATGAAAAACGCTTTGGTTTACGCCAGTGCGTTTCAGTTTGCTGCCTTGCGAACAGTATTAGGTACCTTGAGTTTATTTGCTGTGATATTGGTGATGCGTAAACCATTTCGTGTTAGAGAAATGCCGACGCTAATATTGCTTGGATTATTGCAAACCAGTGGTTTTACAGGATTGTTGATCTGGGCTTTAGTGCAAGGTGGTGCTGGAAAAACGGCGGTGCTCACTTACACCATGCCATTTTGGGTGATGGTATTGGCTTGGCCGTTATTGGGTGAAAAAATCCGCGGTTTGCAATGGCCGGCCGCCTTACTTTCTACCATGGGGATGTTGTTTATTTTAGATCCATTACATTTAGGTGCCGATACTTTTAGTATGATTCTGGCTTTGTTGTCTGGGGTTTGTTGGGCTTTATCTGTGATTGTGGCTAAGAAACTACATCACCGTGTCCCAGATTTAGATTTACTATCATTAACCGCTTGGCAAATGTTATTTGGATCAATTCCAATCGTCATCGCCGCCATATTAGCGCCTGCACCAGCCATACAATGGACACCCTATTTTATCGGTGCTGTTATTTTTAACTCTGTATTTTGCAATGCTTTAGCTTGGATGTTATGGCTATATGCCTTGCATCGCCTAAGTGCAGGGGTTGCCAGTATGTCGTCTATGTTGGCGCCAGTGATAGGAGTCATGGCTGCATGGGCGCAGTTGCATGAGGTGCCAAGTAGAACAGAGTTTATTGGCATGACGCTGATTGCCCTATCGCTCGCAATTATCTCTATTATTAGTATCCGTAAACATACCTCTATAGATCCGGCTATGGGCCAAGATTAAGTATATGCAATAAGAACACCACGCTTTAACGATTAGTGAGCTCACTCTGCTGCCTGTGATAAAATTGCATTCATCTAAAAGAATTAAGGGTTAGTGATATGGCAGGGCACAGTAAATGGGCGAATATTCAGCATAGAAAAGGTCGTCAAGACGCCAAGCGCGGAAAAATATTCACCAAAATTATTAAAGAAATTACAGTGGCAGCTCGCCTAGGTGGCGGTGATGTGAACATGAACCCGCGTTTACGTGCAGCTGTGGCAGAGGCTAAAGAAGAGAACATGCCCGCAGACAATATCACTCGTGCCATTAAAAAAGGAACGGGTGAGTTGGAGGGTGTTAACTATGAAGAAATTCGTTATGAGGGCTATGGCATCAATGGCGCAGCGATTATTATCGATTGCTTAACTGATAATAAACAGCGTGCGGTGGCCGATGTGCGTCATGCTCTGACCAAGTTTGGTGGTAATTTAGGTACCGATGGTTCGGTCGCGTTTATGTTTAAGCACTGCGGTAGTTTGTTATATGCGCCAGGTACCTCTGAGGATAAAGTGATGGAAGTTGCGCTAGAAGCGGGCGCTGAAGATGTAGTGAGTGATGAGGATGGTAGTATCGAAGTGATTACGGCGCCCCAGGATTTTTTAGGTATCAAGGAAGCTATGGAAGCCTCAGGTTTGAAGGCGGTATTGGCTGAGGTTACTATGAAGCCAAGTATAGAAACAGTGTTCATTGGGGATGATGCCGTAAGAATGCAGAAAATTCTAGATGCGCTTGAAGATCTGGATGATGTACAGGATGTTTACACTACGGCTGTCATTGAAGAATAACTATGTTCAGTGCATCTTCAGCCGATCAAGAAAAATTATCTGCCTGCGCTAACCAAACTCGAAGTATGGTGGGACCCAATTGACTGGGGTTAGAATTTTAGGCATCGACCCCGGGCTGCGTATGACAGGGTTTGGCGTGATAGAAAAGATAGGCGAAAAAATTACTTATATTGCCAGCGGTACAATTAAAACAGCGAGTGCTAAGAAAAATAAAGTAGAAGGTGAAGACGACAGAGAGGAACTTCCAGCGCGCCTAAAGGTGATTCTCGAAGGACTTTTTGAAGTTATTGATACCTATAAGCCTGAGCAGGTGGCTATAGAAAAAGTCTTTGTAAATGTAAATCCGCAGTCTACTTTGTTGCTAGGTCAGGCGCGTGGTGCGGCAATCAGCGCGGCAGTAATCCGTAATTTAGTTGTGGCTGAATATACTGCCTTACAGGTTAAGCAAGCCGTAGTTGGTAATGGGCACGCTCAAAAAGAGCAGGTGCAGGAAATGGTAAAGCGGTTATTGAAATTACCAGCTGCGCCGAAAGCCGATTCAGCTGATGCTTTAGCTTGTGCTATCTGTCATGCACACGGCGGCCAAGGTTTGGGTAAGCTGGCAACGACAGGTTTTAGAGTTAAAGGTGGCAGATTAATATGATGAGGCGAACTCTATGATAGGTAGGCTACACGGAATTTTATTGGAAAAAACACCGCCATTGGTGCTAATTGATTGCAATGGTGTTGGTTATGAGTGTGAAGTGCCGATGAGCACTTTTTATAACCTGCCATCTATCGGTGAAAAAGTGGTGATGCTAACGCATTTTGTTGTGCGAGAAGATGCCCAATTATTGTATGGTTTTGGTAGCAACCAAGAGCGTGCTACTTTTAGGCAATTACTTAAAGTTAATGGCATTGGAGCTAAGTCAGCACTTTCTATATTAAGTGGCTTGTCCATCGATGAGTTGGTGCAGGCCGTGGCCTTGCAAGAAGCGACTATGCTTACGCGTGTACCTGGCGTTGGCAAAAAAACAGCAGAACGTTTATTGTTGGAGTTAAAAGATAAATTTACTGTTGATGGTGTGGCGGCCATGAGTTCTAATAAGGCAAAATCTGCTAGCGGTGATGTTCTTAATGCACTACTAGCATTAGGCTACAACGAGCGAGAAGCCTTGGCTGCAGTTAAGCAATTACCTGCTGATGTCACTGTATCAGATGGCATACGTCAATCATTAAAAGGCTTATCCAAAGCATGATCCCTATGGTTAATACAGCGCAACTGACTCGTATCGCACTAGTAGTGATGCTTGTAATGGGCTGTTTTTTTGTGCTACTTCCGTTTATGGCGGCTATCCTATTTGCCGCAATTATCTGTATATTTACTTGGCCGCTTTATTTTTTTCTATTGAGACGACTTGGTCATCGTGACACTTTGGCTGCTATCACTATGACGCTCCTTTTGCTCGTATCCCTAATTTTACCGATGACTTTTTTAGCGGCTAATTTTGCCGATTTCACTGCAACTTTAGTTCATCAATTGCAGCCGCTTTTGCAAAATATGGAGCCTAAAGCCCCTGACTGGATGAGAAGTTTGCCGATTATTGGTACTCAAGTGAGTGACTCTTGGGATCGCGTTGCTGTCAGCCACGAAGAGCTGATAAAGATGATTAGTCAGTATTATGAGCCTATGCGCAGATTCAGCCTGCAAGCAGTCCAGATTGTGTTGGAGGGATTGCTTCAACTCGTGTTGGTGGTATTCATTGCATTTTTCTTTTATCGTGATGGATCCCGTCTTGCTAAGGGATTGATGGGGATGGCGCGGAAGATTGGTGGTGAATTAGGTGTAGAAATTTTGAATATGTCACGCGATACAGTGCAAGGGGTCATGCTGGGAATTTTTGGCACAGCCTTGGCGCAGGGTTTAGTCGCTTTCATTGGTTTTGAAATTGCTGGGGTGCCAATGCCACTTCTGCTGGCAGCCATGACATTTTGTTTATCGGTCATTCCAGTAGGCCCTCCCTTGGTTTGGGGTGGTGCATCATTATGGTTGTACAGCCAAGGTGAGCATGGCTTGACGCTGTTTCTCGTTTTATATGGCTTTCTGGTTATTAGTAGTGTCGATAATGTATTAAAACCCTTACTGATTAGCCGTTCCTCGAACCTACCCATATTATTAGCAGTGTTGGGGGTGTTGGGTGGTATCGTTGCATTTGGCTTTATAGGTATTTTCCTTGGACCAACCTTACTTGCCATCGCATTGACGCTTTTAAAACACTGGTTCGCATTGCATAATCAGAAAGCCCACTAATCCCATGATAGAAAACGATCGTTTAATAGCGCCTGAGAATGAAGATAGCCAAGAGGAAGTTCTAGAGCGTGCGCTGCGCCCTAAAGTGCTTGATGAGTATATTGGTCAGGAAAAAGCGCGTGAGCAATTGGAGATCTTTATCAATGCAGCCCGCGGTCGTAATGAAGCGCTCGATCATGTATTGTTATTTGGCCCGCCGGGATTAGGCAAAACTACCTTAGCACATATTATTGCTAAAGAGATGGGTGTAAATATGCGCCAAACCTCAGGCCCCGTCTTGGAGCGGGCCGGAGACTTGGCGGCGCTACTGACCAATTTAGAACCTAATGATGTATTGTTCATTGATGAAATTCATCGACTTTCACCGGTAGTGGAAGAGATCCTATATCCAGCTATGGAAGATTATCGCCTGGACATCATGATTGGTGAAGGCCCATCCGCACGAAGCGTACGCTTAGATTTGCCGCCATTTACGCTAGTGGGGGCGACTACACGGGCTGGTATGTTGACTAACCCATTACGAGATCGTTTCGGCATTGTGTCACGATTGGAATTTTATACTTCAGAAGAACTAAGTAGGATTGTGCATAGAAGCGCTGGTTTATTAGAGGTGGAAATGGTCGATATGGGCGCTTTTGAAATTGCTAAACGTTCACGTGGCACACCACGTATTGCTAATCGGCTATTGCGCCGAGTGCGCGACTATGCACAAGTGAAAGGTGATGGCTCTGTTTCAGCCTCGGTGGCTGATGCCGCATTAAAAATGTTGGATGTAGATAAGCTGGGTTTTGATGTAATGGATAGAAAGTTACTACTGGCTGTATTAGAAAAGTTCGGGGGT
>Ga0364916_10022_pt1 | contig 82038 bp, 154 predicted proteins | sample SorcelJu500001C4_2_FD_206964 | JGI IMG/M metagenome (GOLD analysis project Ga0364916, IMG submission 206964) | Enriched cells from Trout Bog Lake Hypolimnion, Wisconsin, USA - BchlTB.June20.5000.01.C4 | ecosystem: Environmental > Aquatic > Freshwater > Lake > Hypolimnion/Profundal zone | place...
TCCTTCTACTGGTGTAATTAAATTCTTTTCTACTGTTGTCATTCTTGGGAACAGCAGCCCAAGTGTTGTGCTAGTAAAATCAACAAGCGCACTCGCCTGTGGCGTTGCTGTACCGACTCCTATCTGTCCGTTTTTCAAAACCACTACGGCATCAGATGTACTAGTGTTAGAAGTACCATTTCCAATGCCAAATAATCTATCAGTTCCAACCCATGCTGTTGTTGACGATGGCGTATAAATAGTATTAAAAGACCCTACTGCTAATTCTACAAAAGACTTAGCATAAGTGCCATATCCTTCGGCATGTGAATAATCTCCGGCTGCTTCTGTCTCAACTCCTTCGGCATGAGACCCTGTTCCAATAGCAAAGGATTGACTTCCTTCGGCATGACTAAAATCTCCGTTTGCTTGCGTACTATCACCTTCGGCATGACTATACGTTCCGATGGCTACCGTATTTGAGCCTTCAGCATGAGTTGAATCTCCACGAGATTCAGTAAAAGCCCCTTCTGCATGAGAATAAATACCATTTGCCTGTACTTGATAACCTTCGGCATGACTGTATGCTCCAATAGCTGCCGATATAAATCCTTCGGCGTGGCTAAAATCGCCACTAGCCAAAGTCAGTTGTCCTTCTGAATGCTGTCCTTGTCCTGCCTGCGAAAGAACATTCGCAAAGAAGTAAATCCCTGACGAAAAATCACCAGTGCCGACTATCGTAGTAAAATAAAAACCATCGTAGGTTACAGATGTTATCGCTGAATTTTGGATGCCGCTTCCTCCTGTACTAAAATACATTGGAGACCCTGTTGTAAAATAAGCAGTAAAATCACCTCCTGCTATTTCTACATTCGTTACTGATGCCGTATAAGCAGGGAAGCCCTTCCCAGCCCATGTATTTAATCCTTCAGAATGACTACCTATCCCAACCGCCTGTGTATCTCCGCCTTCGGCATGGCTTCCTAGTCCATTTGCCTGTGTACCATCACCCTCTGCATGACTGCTGTCCCCATTTGATTGTGAGTCTGCTCCTTCGGCATGACTTGCAACTCCTATTGCATAGCACCCAACACCTTCGGCATGGCTATAAACTCCGATAGCCTTTGTGCCACTCCCCTCGGCGTGGCTAAAATTACCCGTTGAAATTCCTGAAATCCCTTCGGCATGAGAGGATTCTCCGATAGCGTAAGTACTAAACCCTTCTGAATGGCTAGAATTACCTATACTCATACTGTCATTTCCTTCGGCATGACTATAAGTTCCGATTGATTTTGAATACCATCCTTCTGAATGTGAATAATCTCCACTTGCTACTGTTCCGTATCCTTCGGCATGTTGTTGTGAATTTGAGGGATTTGTACCTGTCCAGTGATTTGCAAAAACAAAAGTTACGCCTGATGCGCTAAAATCAACTCCATTACTTACAATATTTGTGTTAGTCCCATCAAAAGTTACTGAAAGTAAAGTGACGGCAGCAGATATGTTATCAGAACCATCTCTAAAAAATATAGCTGTTGGATTGAAAAAGCCTGTCTGGTCGCCTAAAATTCGTAGCGAATCGCCAGTGGTATTTGTTGTATAAATTGTAGGATTCTGAAAAGCTCGTCCTGCCCAAGATTCATAACCTTCTGAATGGGCTGCATATCCACCTGTGCCAGTACTATTACCTTCAGCATGAGAGTACTGGGTAGAACTACGAACACCATCACCTTGAAGTAAATTAAAGTTAGTGTCCAACAAATAACTGGCATCACCGCCGAAAGCTCCTGCATTATTAAACTGCACAGACCTCAATGGTGGAGCTGGATTGCCACCGCCACCACCGCCACTGCTACCGCTTCCGAAAAAGCCTATTATGTTTTGATTGAATCCACTCATTGTTGTTGTTGTTGTTGTCGTTAATTCCAGTTCTTTGTTTGGTCTATTAACCAATTTTTCCAAGCATCAATGGAGTGATTAACTCCAAAGATTTTACTCAATGCCTTATTGAAAAATATTCCAAATTTTTTATCAATTTTATTTTCAGCTTGCAATTTACCGGTACTTGCAGAAATTGTAATGTTGCCATCACCAAATGTTGTGTTCGTTTCCGTGGTAATTGCGTTTTCTAGCATTTCACCGGAGATAACATTACCAATCATATCAATGCCAACTGCAAGTTGAAGTACTATCCAGCTTACAACTTTTGAAAATTGAAGTGCAAGGTTTACGAACACATTCAAGAACCCTTTTAAACTGAGTTTTTTTATCGACATCACTATCGAATAAACAAAACCAATCGGAAGAACAAAAACCCCTACAAGGATAGCCCCCGCTAATTCAGTGTAGGGATTAATGATTTGTGTTATAGTTTTATTTTTTGCAAAAATCAGGTCTATTACTAGAGCCAAAATAAATGCCATCAACGTGTACAATAAAAATGCCTTCATATAGTTTTAAATTTAAGTTTCTAGTGTAGGCTCTTCTCTAGCCATCAACGAACTTGCTGCTTGCTTCGCCTTAGCTTTCGCTTCGGCTTCCTCAATAACATTTTTATAAACATTGAGATATTGGTCAGCAATAATATCCCAGTTATATTTCTCACAAGTCTTTATCCCATTAGCTATCAGCGTTTGTTTATCTTCGTCAGAAAGATTTACAAAATGTCTGAATGCATCAGAAATACTTTGTTTAGTACTTCCGCAATAAATAGAATTGAAGTCATTTAAGAAATCTCCAAGACCATCTATCCGGGAAGAAATCATAATAGATTTCGAAGCCATTGCTTCCAATCCTACGATACCAAAAGGTTCATGAGAAGAAGGCATGATAACGGCATCTGCTGCACATAAAATATCAATCTTATCTTGCTCATAAGCAGCCCCGATATAATAAACGTTTTTCTTTTCTGCAACTCTGTCTTTCAGTTTATTAATTGACTGAATGTCCCCACCTTTATAATCTCCAACAAAAATCAAGTCTACTTCTTCTGGAATCTCAGCTTCAAGCAACGGAATAACTGATTTCATTTCAGTAAAGCGACCGATATAAATTACTTTGTATTTACCGGTTCCGGGTAATTTTACTTCTTTTTCAGAAGCAACCCATTTTGATAAATCAATTCCATTAGGGATGACAACTTCTTTGTTTTTAAAATTCTTAAAAACTTTATTCTGTGCATAAGCTCTTGAAACATGGATAATTTTATCTGCTTTCATTAACCCGTAGTATTCAGTTTCAACAGATGACTTATGTAACCACTTCCCGTCTGGTACATTAAAATCAGCGCAATTAAAGATGCCTGAATCTGCCATTGCGTTTGGAGAAAGGTTCATACTTACCACCAGTGGCACTCCAAATATTTCGGCTGCATAAGCTCCGGCTAAATAAACACTCCAATCCATTGCATGAACTAGGTCTGGCTTTGGAAATTTCATTGCGGCTGCCAAATAAGCAGTATTTCCGATTAACGTATTCACGCCACCATGCTTTATTGATGGCATAGGATGAATAACCCCAGTGTAATTTGGAATCTCTATCGGTTTATCTTCTGGCTGTGCAGCGATATAGAAACTTACTTTGTCCTTCAATCTTTCATGAAGTTCTTTAAATTGAATACCTAGCCCACCTGTAGGCTTATTCAAACTGTCTGGATTAATTGCTAAAATGTTCATCTTTTTTTGTTTTTATTTTTACTTTTTTAAATCTGGTATTATTATTATGGTTGTTTTCTCATTTTTTTGATAACGAAAACAGAAAAGAAAGTATTCATGTCTGCATATTGAGCCATGCATGTGAATGTGGCTACTACTGCTAAAATTTGTTGACGCAATACCGGCGGATTATCTGGTAGCGTAGATGCCGAAAAATTTAAAGTTTTCTTTTCCATTATTGCTGTTCTTTAATTTTCTTAAAAATATAATACGCTGCCGTAATTACACCTATTGCAAGCCCTGCATATAATAAATAATTAGGCTTTGTGGCTGCCACTGCTGTTCCGGTTCCAGCTATTGTAGCTGCCGTTGCACTTGCAGTTGTTGTTATATCCTGACATCCACTTGTATAGATAAATTGGTCATTTTCAGCATCCCAATTTGCTGTCCTATATTGAGACCCAACGCATACATAATATTGTGCTGCGGGAGCCATTACTGAACCTGACAAAGCTGATGTTGATTCAGCATCACAAAAACTACAAACATTGCTCTGTGCAACCCAACTACCATTTGTACAGGTCGGACAAACTCGCACAAATTCCTGAGCCGCCTTTACACATGAAATAGTGATTGGAGTTGAAACTGCTGGCATGTCATTTCCTGCTCCGTCTGTATAAACAAAAGAGTTGTTTGTTATTTTATTCCCAACAAGTGCTGTAATAGGGGTCTGTGCCATATTTTAATGAATATTTATTCCATACTTTGTAAATACTGTTTGTGCATTAGTCATTACTTGACTACGTGTTTCCGTTCCTACGTATGTATTATCATTTATCCTGAATAGGTCTGCAACTGTATTGAGTTCGTCCTGTGTCAAAATATTTGAATTAATTGTGTTTATTAATTTAGCTACCTGTGCTGATTGGTCTGCCACTTTTACCGAGTCAGGAACCGCAGTTTGTTCTGGGATAGCTTGCTCCAATCGCTGTTGCTGCGATAGCACATTCGTCTCTTCATTTAGAAGTATATCTGCTTGTCCTTGCAACTGTGAAGTACCTAAAGCCCCAATAGAAACCTGTTGTGCTGGGGTTAATGCTTGTTGTGCTACTTTAGACGCAAGTTGACTATTTATGCCAGACAAAACATAAGTCTTAGTAGCATCATACATCTTCTTCTGTCTATTTCTATAGTATAGATAACCCATTAATGCCATTGCAAATATACTTCCTCCGCCTACGGCTAATTTTTTGTCCATTTTTATTTATTTTTTTTTAATTCAATAACTCTTTTTACATAAAAGAATATACCTAATGCGGCTATTCCAATACCCACATAGGTTGCTGTCAAATATTTATCCCTTTCGGCTAAATGTTTGTTTACTACAGCTTGTGCGATTGCAGCAACGTCTTCGGTCATAGTTTTATATTTTTTTAATTATGTTGTTGGAGGTGGAGTAGCACCGCCTTTCTTTTTCAAAAACATTTTCAATCCAAGTATTACAATAATGCCAGCAACTCCGTAAATAAAATATTTAGTGGTATTCGGCGTTGTTGATAAAGCTGCTGCAGCCGTAGCAGCTTGTTGTTGGTCTGCCAATGCCGTTGCATTTTGTTCATTTGTAATAACAGTTCCGCATAGCATTGATGAAAATGCTGTATTAACTTCAGTAGCTATATCGTTTAATGCATCTAGTCTTGTATTTTTTTCATCCTGAGTCAATGCCCCACCAGTAATATCTGCTTTTGTATTCGTTATATATGTCTGTATTGCTGCCAATCCATCGCATGTTGAATAATTCATTGCATCTATTTGAACCATATAGTATGCATAAACATATAATCTTAACATCCCTTTATTCCAATCGCAGGGGGTATGTGTTTTAATCCCAAATACGCCGTGTCTTATAGGACTATTCTTTGCAGGAATACCATACTGTGCAACTGCGTCTTTTATGCCAGAAATATTTGCGGCATTAGAAAAGAAAGTCTTCATATCCGTGTATTGAGCCATACACTTAAACGTTTCGACTATTGCTAGAATTTGGTTCCGGGTTGTTGGGTCATCTGGCTGGGTAGCTGATGAAAAATTTAATTGTACCATCTATTGTGTTGTTTGTTGTTGTTTCGATGCAATATAAAATACCAAAAATAAAACGGCGGCTCCCCCTACTACTACAATCCCCATATTTTTTGACGAAGCCTGATTAGTCCCCGATGCCGTAATAGCAGCCTGATTAAATTCCGTAGCAGCATTCTGTATTGCCGTTGCCCTTGCTGCATCTGCTGCCCCAGCTTCATTTTGCTGACTTATTATCATATTCTCTTGCGCCCCCAATGTTCCCTGTTGCTGTTGCAGAGCCAACTGCTTATTCTCAATTTTATTTTGAGTAACAGCAGTATATCCTTTAACTAGCGTAGCAGCAATTTGTACAAATGACATTTTATTGTTGGTTTTGAGTTAAATAGGCTACTCCAAACAATAATGCAGCTCCGCCAATTACAGTTATTGCTAACTTAGAATCGGCAGTTCCACTTGCCGCCTGAGTAACTCCCCCTGTATATATTGATGCAACATTACTTTGTAAAATATTCATCTTATCTGTTTCTGTTTTAGCTGCAAGTGCTTGTTGGCTAATTGCCATATTTTGCTCTGCAGAAAGTTGTTGAGTTTGTGCTTGAAGAGCTAATGCTTTTTTTTGAGCATTTTTAGAACTAATGGCAGAAAACACTGAAACTCCTAGTCCTGCAACTCCTACTCCTAATGCAACAAAAGACATATTTTTATTTTTTTAGTTAATAATTATTTTTTTAATGGTGCTGGGGCAGCTTGTTGTATTATTACTGGAGCAGCCGCAGTTGGTTTTAAAATTGAATACGCAATTATGCCAAATACAATAATTGCACCTCCAATAAGATATGGTGTATAATTAATTTTCGTTGCCGGCGCTGCTGCCGGAACAATAGCAGCTCCCTGATTCTTTAACTGTTGCAATTTAATTGCATTCAAAGATGCTTGATTCTGCGCATTTGCAGTAGCCTTAGCTGCTTTTAAACTATTTTCAGATGCTACAAGATTCCCGATTGCAGTAACTCCGCCGACAATATCTCCGGCATCAATGCTACTCCCGTCATCATCGCCATCATCATTTCGGTATCTCCCCCTCTTCTTTTTTTTGTATTGAGCTTCGACTACATTATCTATAACCATATCATCATTTGTTATTTGTTATTTAATAATAATTCTTTTTCTGTATCCGATAACAATGGATTATCTCGTTTTTCAATAATCAGGTCGTGTACTTTTTCTGCTGCTGCTTCTTTTGCTTCTTCACTGTCATCAACCGGATCCACATCTGTTGCATGAAATGTCATCCATATTACTTCTTCTTCATGCGTTTCTACCATTCTACGTGTTCCTGCCAATGTTACTCCATCATAAGGAGCCGTTAATATAACAGGAGGTCTATTACTATCATATACGGTAACTGTCCCTTTTAAAATTACAAACTGATGTTCAGTTAAATGAATCTCGCTTGTAAAAAACTTAAATGGAGGCAATATTACTTTTCGTCCATATAAACCTTTTGTAAAGGTATGCTTAGGTTCAATATGAATTAATTCAAGTTCTCCTTCGCCGACCAAATCAAGTATACGTTTTTCGACTCCATCAACAAAGTCATTCACTTCTTTTGGTACGCTGCTTATTTTTTCAACTGTTTCCATTTTATTTCTTCTTTTTTTTATTTATAGGAACAATGACAATAGGCGACTCTTTATGGTATGCAATCACTACCCTGTTAACCCATCCTTTAAGATACACTCCTTGCGATGGTTTTTTGTTGCAAATGTTTACATAAAAAGTTATTTTCGCAAGTGCATAATTCGCTAAAAATAATTTAGTTTTTAAGCTGTCATACTTGCTTTGAGGAATCGAATCGCATGATGCCTTACAAGTAAAAGCAAAAAACATAAAAATTGCTACAAAAAATATTTTCATAAAAAAGCATTTAAAAGCGTTTAAACTAATTATTCAAACCATTTAAAGTTGTATCATCCATGTGTCCTGTTTGTGGTACACCCAATGATTGCTGAGCTAACACAATAGCTTTCTCACAACCCATATTGACACAGCTATCGAAAATTGAATTAGCTTCGTCCTGACTATTTATTTCATTTCCTCTCATCGGCATCCAGAAATTCTTTTCATAAATTGCTGCTGCATCATCGCTAGAAAGGTTTTGCATTTCAGCAACGGTTGGTATTCTTCCAAGATAGCTTGCTAATAACGGAGCCGATATTCCTCTGTTCGTTCCAATAAGAACACCGCCATACCAGTTACCACTATCCGCCTCTCCATTACCATATCCGCCTTCGGCATGTTCCGTATTATTTAGTGCTATTGAAAAAATTGCCATATTTTTTTTATTTAGTTCCAGCCCTTATTAAAAGACCCTATAAAAGAACTCGTTGTTGTTTTTGGTTGATTATTTGCCTGAACCGCTAATGCATAAGCCTGTGCTGCATCAATTTCATCAGAACATGAAATAACCTGCCATGTCGCATGGCTCTTACATACTGTGTCGGAAGAAACCCCTGCTTTTAATGCCGCAGTACCAGCAACATCGCCGGTTAGCATAATTGCTTGATTCCACAAATCCTCTTCATTCCAATATTTTGTTTCGACCGCTTTACTAGCTACGGCTTGAACATTATTTACCAATGTCGAGCATAACACAGAAACCCCTGTTGAATCAACGCACATCTGTGAACCCAACGATTCTTTGAGAGCTTCAACGTCACCGCCGGAATTAACCAATGCTGTTGTTTTGTCAGCCAATGATTGCGAAGTTGCTGCTACTGCTGCCGGAGTTACAGTAGTAGCGGAAGCCGCAGCCGTAGTCGCCGCAGTCGCCGCCGCCGCAGCTTTATTTTTTTTATAAAAATAATAAGCTGTAATGCCGACTAAAACAGCACCACCAATTATTAATTTTTTATCAACGTCTACCATAATTTAATTTTTAATTCCAACTTGGCGGAAATTTACTTGCTCCGCCGGCGAATCCAATACTCCCTGACGAAGATGGCATTGTGTATATAGTCGTAGCGGGTTGTATAATCGGAGCCGTAGTTATTAGCGATGTTGCTGGCATCGTTTGGACTACTTCAGACTGCACCTCAGAAACCAATGCCGAACAAAGAACGGTAGCTTTTGTTGCGGGGTCTGTACACATCTGCAGTCCTAACTGAGATTGCAAAGAGGCTAAGCCTGCGGTATTCCCGGTACTTACCAATGCTGCTACATTATTTGTCAATGCCTGCGTATTAGGCGCATTAATTATCATCAACGACCCTGCGGGCAATGGCTTCTTTCTTTTTATATAGAAATAACCAGCAACGCCAATTAAAACAGCTCCGCCAATTATTAGTTTTTCGTTGTTGGTCATAGATTCTTATTATTAGTTTTTCGTTATGGTCATAGATTTCTTATAGTTACAAGTTTTGTGGAAAATCCACGTTACTCTAAGCGTTTCAACGAAGTTTGCTTTGTCTGCCAAAGTCTTACGACCCCTCTACGCTCGTTTTGCTATCGCAACTCCGATAGCATCAATGTTTTTTGACGAATTGAAATCACGGTCTTCGGTGTGCCCACATTCATCGCATTCGTAAATTCGTTCGCTTAAACTTAATTCTTTTTTTATCGCTCCGCAATGGCTGCAAGTCTTGCTGGTAGGCTCAAAACGCCCCGTTTCTATAAGTCGCTTACCATACCATTTTGACTTGTACTCAATGAAAGATAAAAATTTTGCCCACGATGCATCGGAGATGGATTTTGCTAACTTATGGTTCTTTAACATACCTGCGATATTCAGGTCTTCAACACTAATAATATCGAAATCCCGCACGATTTGTAGTGACCAATTATGCAAAAACCAATCACGCTGATTCACGATTTTTTTATGCAGTCTGGCAACTTTTAATTTTGCTTTTCTACGGCGTGAGCTTCCTTTTTTCTTTTTGCTGAGCCACATTTGCGCCCGACCTAATTTCGCTTGGCTATTACGAAAAAATCTCGGATTACTTATGACTAAACCGCTCGATAATGTGGCAAATTCTTTCAAGCCCACATCAATCCCTACGGTTTTATTTGTTTTTTCGAAGTGCTTAGTTTCGACCTCGACCAGCACCGATGCGAAATATTTTCCGGTCGTATCTTTCGAAACTGTTACCGACATGAATTTTGCATTCTCTGGAATAGGTCGGTCTTGGACGTATTTTATTTTGCTAATTTTTTCTAATTTAATGTAGCCATCTTCAAGAAAAAACTTTTGATTCGGCAGCCTGAAAGACTGCCTGTTATTGCGTTTTTTAAAAGATGGTCGACCAATTGGCTTTTTTCTGCTTTTAGAAAATCGCTGATTTTTATACCGCTTAAAATCAATTCCTTTTTGCTGAATCACAGCCGCCGAAACTTCCTGCATCCACTTGGTTTCTCTACGAAATTCTGTTGAAGTTTTATATTTCGGCTTCGGGTTAGTTTCTTTGTTGTAGCTGTTGAATTTTTCGACCTGTTTATTCCAAAAATATCGCACGCAGCCAAACGTCTTTGCCAAAGCAAATTCTTGCTTTTTATTCGGATAAATTCGATATTTATAGGCTCTCAACATTTTTTAATAAAATTACACTTTTTATGAAAGAATAATCATACACCAAAGTTAATCATTAAATTAACACCATTTTAACATTTTTTTAGACTCATTTTGGATAATTTTACTTTAAATTAAAAACTATGCCCAAAAAGATAGAACGACTACCGAACGGATTAAAATTCAAAGCAGGGGGGGAAGATTTGGACTATTGATAATCAATCCGAGCCAGAAGACGAAATTTTAACTTACATGGTTAAATCAGAAGAGCCGGGTCGAATTATTAATTCTCGATTTAGACAAGATGATATTGAAACGTGGTTACCCAAAAACCTCAAATATTTTTTAAGGAAATTCGAATGCGCCGAGACTATCAATCAAATTCAATCCGAATATCCATCCATGGCATTATGCCGGTTCGACTTAGTTGCAGATGGAGAAGACAGTGAAGCCGTGAAGATGCTTGAAGACAACCTTGTTACTTCTTTTATTTTTTATCAAGACCTGATTGAGCTTGCCACAAGAAACTTTTAACTATGCCAATAATTGACTTAACCAAAATTAGAGCCACTCTACCCAAAAGAGGGGAAGTAAGTATCAAAAAAAATAAAAAGAAAAGCCTATACATTGAGTGCATCGTCCGGTTCCCTTCTCTTTATAAAGATGGGACTAAGGAAGAAGAAAAAAAATTAGGTGAAGTAATAAGACGGCAGTGTAAAATTATTGGGGAAGAAAATATTTCAGAAATTTATACTGAAGAAACTGGTAGCCATTGGCTCATTTATCTAAAAAATAATATCCCATTTGATTTTATTGATAAAAAAATATAAACAAGATGCCAATAAATAATGACCCATTTCAGCCGTGGAATGGATTCGAAAGAGACAACCCATTTGCTCCACACAACGGAATCGATAAAGACAATCCATTCAAGCCTTGGAATAGTCCATTTGGCAATAGTAGTGAATTGACTGATAGCGAAAGGCGAGACTACCATCTTCCGCAAAGACGAAAATTTAAATTTAATGGAGAAGAAGAAAATTGAAATGCCCAAGAAATATTCACCAAACTTTGAAAGGGATTTCAAATTTTATTTTGATAACATGGATAAATTTACATTCTGTGGGACACTAAATCCTAATTTTGAAGCAATTGAAAATACTAATGGGAAGACAGCAAAAGAAGTTTTTTATTTAATTGATAGTACAGGAAAGAATTATCCTACGTCTGAACCAGAGTTGCTTAATAAATTACTTTTATGTAAAGCATCGGTAAATTTCCATATAAAAATGTGGGCAGAGGGCAGGGTTGATTGCACCCTGTCGTACATTGAACTTTCAGAGGATTATAAATTGGAATATGGACTGCCAGATTGGGTTATAACGGCGGTTGAAAATCAAAAAATAAAATTATATGAACGTTATTATAATTTTCGATGTAAGCCACAAGGCTGCTGAGATAAAAAAAAGGATGGCACTTAATGGATATTATCCAAAATGGAAGGCAACTTCTATGGACAAATCAGAGGCAATTTGTTATTTGCCGGGCAATTCATTATGGAAGCCAAATTGCACACTAAGCCAAGCTCAGACTGAGTTACGTAATATCATTGATACAATAAATGTAGAAGACCCTACCAATCGTGTCGTACTACAAAGATGCATATCCTTAGCCACTGCGCCATGGGACGGAATCGCAGGAATTGAGGAGCCGGCGCAATCAACAGTTATCGAAAAAGTAATGGTCGAAGATGAAAAAATAACGGTCGATACAAAAACCCCTGATGACATAAATTCCATTGAATTACTAAACTTTACTGGGCATGTATTGAATGTGATAAACGTTAGTTCTGGACATCCAGAGATAAGTCGATTCAATAAAGACATTCCTTTACATTATGGTGGAGTAACTAGGGAAGACTTATTGCAGTACTTTCTACAATGGGATGCCAATAAAAAAATAAATTTGACAAAAGAAAAAATTGAAAAATACTTGGATATAATCTTAGATACATTTTCTAAGAAACACGGATTGTTGCCAACAAGAGAAGGAGAAGATAATGGCAAAAAGTGGAAATTATATTTTGCATCCTTGTCAAATTTTTCATAATGGATAGAAAAGAAATGCTTAAAATCGGATTCAAGCCGTACATGGAAATAGATTACAAGCATCCAAGAATGGAACAGCATTTATTGTGTTTGCTAATTGAGATTGATTTTGACGAAGAGATAATGACATTACAACCATTATTCGGTGAAGACTACATAAACAAAGATTTTATTGCAGCGATACAGCACTGCTCAATACCTAAAAAGAAAATGGGAGTAAGTGCTATAAATGGTGAAATAGTAAAAAATAAAAAGAATTTACCATTGTACGATGGGTCTTTAAATCGCATAAATCCATATTTTGAATACGAAAATATAGATGCGCCAGACGCTTCGTAATATCATAAAAAATTCTTAAAAAAATGTTGAGAGCCTACAAATATCGTTTATCGCCGAATGTAAAGCAAGAAATTGCATTGGCAAAGTTAAATAGGTCTAATTGAAAAATGGAATGAAGTGATGGATGAAGAGCCAGATTAGTGAAAAAATAAATCCGCCAAATCTTATTTCATTTGGATTCTTGAAGTAGGAAAGCACGTCATCCCACCAGCTTGTGTATTCTCCGGTATAAACCAGTTCAGCATTAGGACTAACGTACCAGATGCTTTTTCCACGAAAGATATTAAGAAGGAAACTGAACCACCCGGCTCTAACGAGTAATGTGGTAATTACCGTATAAACAATCCAAGCTATCGTGATTTCACGAGTAATTATCGCAAAAAACACGCAAAATATCGTGAATATCGCACTATCTACGATATGGTTGATTACAATATTTCTTTTTATGAGGAGCGAATCCACGAAAGCGTTAATTACACACAGTAGCAACACTATGGCGAAAAAGATGTAGGTCATGGCAATTTTAATTTCACTATCCAGTCGTTGCTGGTTTTGGTGCAGTCATCGAACTGAAAATCTGAGTAACGTAAGTTATTAGTTTCTGAATCGTTGTCGTTGGAGTTGCTGCCGAAGCTATCGGAGGTGGCGTTACCGGTGCCGGAACGGGAGTCACTGAAACTATCTTTTTTTGAGGCATCAGAATAACGTAGGTCAGCCCGATTACTGCAACTGCGGAAACTCCAATTATTATTTTTGTTTTATTATCCATTAAATTAACTGGCTACGGTTTTTAACACCATCAAAAATATATTTTGTCCTTTTTATACCGTCAAATGCTGCGGAGAATGTAGTACCAGATACCGTTCCTGTTACTATTCCCGGGAACTCACTGGCATCATGAGCAACGCCAGCTATCATCATTTTCCCTGTAGATGAATCGTAAGTATCACCAGCATCATCACTATAACTAGTGCCACTGTCAAGTGTATAAGTAGACCCATTTATTTGCACGGCAGGAGTTGTATCAGAAGATGAAGAATCCGAACTTCCAAACAAACCGGCTACAGCATTGATGTTCCCTGCATTGAAAATAGACCATATCCCACTTGCTGCCGGGGCTGTCGCTTTAGTGGTAACGGTTGACTTCACTACTGGTTTTGCTACAACAGGAGTAGCTTTCTTTTTATAAATAACGTATATTAAAACTAATACGGTTGCGCCTGCTAGAGCGGATACTACGGTTGTTGTGTTCTTATCCATCGGTCTAAATTTTTGTTGTTGTTGTTACAAAAATAATCATTTTTTATGACAATTCAATTATTCCCAAAATGATAAAACTATAATCCCAAGAGCTGCGAGCTTAATTGCATTTCTTATGTCCGAATCTCTTCTTTTTTCAACGACCTGAATGATGTAGTCCTCACAATTAAAAAATAGCTCATCCCACACATCCCGGCGACATTTACGTGTCGCCTTTATAATCTCTTCTTTCGTTACATGGGTAGCTACTATTTTAAATAACTCACGCCCTTTCATAAATTCATCGTATGTTTCCACGCAAACTGAGCCGCCATATTTATTCTTATTATAAGGCGAGTTGTGATAAACCAACCCGTCCACTACTATTCCTAAGTGATAACAGAAAAGGACATCTACACAACTTGCATATATAACATCGCCTGTCTTTAATATCATTACTGTAAATTATCTATAAACTTTTTAGTTTCGCCTAGCGTTAAAAATGATTCTGTCCTGCCAATTATAAAATAGTGTCCGTTTCTTTGCTGTATATCAAACCCTCTGTATCTTATCTGTTGTTCCCCCATAGTTATTGTTTTAAATAGGCAGCACTTAAATATCCTGCAACTGTTACGCCATCCAACGAGTATTCATACCATCCGCTTGTCGAAGAAGGACGAGCAAGAACCACTGTGCCATTCGGAAGCTCATTAACAACTTCGCCAGTAATAGCAGGAGTAGCCCTTACATTCAGGTCGCTCACTAATGTGCTTACTGTATAATTACTAAATGCTCCGGATGATACTGGTTGTTGTGGGAAAGCGGGTGCTGGGGTCGGCGTTGAGAGAAGAATAGGAGCCGTAGCCATTGCAATTGCTGCCTTTTTCTTTAAAAGGAATATAGCAGCGATTGCTAATGCCGCAATCGAGCCTCCTATAATGACAATCTTCTTAGTTGGCTTAAATCCATTTAAATCAATCTTTTTGAAATTTATCATTTTGCCGATATTTTTTTAATAATTAAAATTGCTGCAATAACTCCAACAACAATCACATAGGGGGTCAGATTTTTGCTCAACTTTACTATTTTTTGTTTGTTTGCATCTGTCATTGCAACTAATACAATTAATTAGTTAATTAGGAATATAAAGGTAAGGCAAAGTAACCGAAAACTTTTAACTTTTTATTAAGAATTTTTATTTTTAATTTTACTCATGATTTACACCAAATATTTATATCTATATCCGCCACGTCCGGAGCAGACCACAGACTTCACTAATTTAGTAAAATATGACAATGGAACTTTCTGCGCATTCCCAAAATACAATGGCACATGCTCTTTGGTTTTTCTGAATGGCAAGGATAAGCCTATATTTATGAACAGGCACAACGAGCCAATAACTTCAGGAAACTATTCCAATATTGACCTTGCAGGACTTCACTCAGGAAACGGGTGGATGGTTCTTTGCGGAGAATTCCTGAACAAAAACAAAAAAGGGGAAGATGGGAATCCCTTTAATTTGAAATTCGTTATCTGGGATATTTTAGTTTATGAAGGGAACTATATGCTTGGAAGTAATATCATGGAACGGTTCGGCTTATTATACAAACTCTTCCCGGCTCATTTTATGGAAGTTGATGGCAATGGCAAACTTATTACATATAAGCATGTCATGAAAACTGCGCACAATAATGTTTACATTACTCCGCTTTACGAATCCGGATTTGAAGTTCTATATAACGACATTGTTGATACCGATTTGTATGAAGGGCTTGTCCTTAAAAGAAAAGACGGACTCCTAACAATAGGTCTGAATGAAGTTAATAACAACAGATGGCAAATCAAGTGCAGAAAAAAAACGAAAAATTACCAATTTTGATATGGTGAAATTGAAAAATAAGAAGTTTAACTGTTGGCTAGAAAATTAATTTTATGAAAATTTCTGACATCATAAAAAAGGGAGTCAAGCTCACTGTAAAAAAAATAAACCCAAATGACGAAGGGTACAAAAAAAGACTTGCCAAGGTTCGACAGGAGCAGCAGGACTGCTTAAAGAGAAAACAACATCAAATATTTATAAATGAACAATACATTTTATTGTTAATAGCCGGAATCGCATGTCCTTTTGTAGTAATTGCAGTAATTGTACTTTATGGTATTATTAAACTTATAGTTTTAAAGACATCCTAAATGATTAGCACAAAGCCATTTTACCCAGCTTTTTAAAATTCACATGAAGGTTATCAGAGCAGAAAGATGGGACTTGTCGCCATCGACAAGACTTCTATTTTTATTTGCTTAAATTAAAAACCATGGCACTAAGAGGAGCATACAAGGGGTCAAAGTCTGGAATCAAAGGAATATATTTTGATAGATTCCGGAAAAAGCAGTGGAGAGCAATGTGCCGAATAGGTCGGAAACAATTCACGATTGGGTATTTTTTTACAGTGCAGGATGCAGCTATCGCAAAAAAAGATTTTGAAAAAAAAATTGAAAATAATGATAGAAAATAACCACCAGTTGCAAGTAACTAAGGAGCGATTAGCGGACTTTACAGAATCGCTAAAAATTGCTGAAAATGAATTGCTACTTGCTCAGGCAAATATTGATTCGCTAAAATCGCAAATAGCAACGTTCAATCAAGAAATTGCTGAATATGAAAACCCCGGCAGACCACGTAAAATAACAGTATTGTAATGCCATACAAGGACGAAGTTAAAAAGAAGGCATATTATCATAGGCACCAAAAATTCTATCAAGCTGACTTTATTAATAAAAACAGAGCTGCTTGGAATAAATACAATGCAAGGAGAAGGAAAGAAAAGAAGGCAAACAGAATAATCAATATCAAAGCATTTGTAAAAGAAATTGACGAAGAAAATACACCGTCATTCAGAGCTACAGTCATTGCATTAATGCTACTTGGTATTAAGATGAGTCGGTATGGACATCTTGCTAAGCGACTTCAATATGACTACAATGAATTAATGGGATTCGTAAATAATTGGAAGAAAAATAAAATTATTATAGATGATGTGTTGCAGATAGATAAATGCGAGAGCGACTTTGAGTTTGTAATAGCAATCACATTAGTTGCTGGTTGCGGAACAGGTATGTTTATTACATCAAATAAAAAATAAAACCATGGCAATAAAATGGGATTAGACGAAATAAGAAATCTTAAAAATCAGGCTCAGCACCCCAAGGTCAAATCAAAGTACACTATTCCAAAATTTTCCAAGAAGCGTATTGCACAAATCAAAGCCAACAAGGAAGCCGCAGCCGAAAATCCGGGAATAGAAAGCGAAATGGAACAATGGTTCCAGATGATAAGACTTAACCTAACCGGAGTTTGTCAATGTGGCTGCGGGAATCCTTCAAGCAAATTCAATGATGAATATTTTAGATTCTCTTGCTGTCATCTTTTCCCGAAAGCTATATTTGAAACAATAAAAACGCATCCATTAAATTATGTGGAAAGAGCCTTCTTTGGGGGATGTCACGACAATTTCGATAGGCAGGGTATGGATAAATGGGTCTGCATGGAAGATTGGCAGGATATAAAATATAAATTCACGGTCTTGTCTCCGTTGTTAACAAAAGAAGAAAAAGCAACAAAATTTTATTCCCAATTTGAAAAATTAGTGAATGAAAACTGACCAAATATAAACAAACACATACTAAATATAAACAAACACATAATAAAAGGAAACAAAAGGAAACAAAACGCTAATATCCTTTACTGTGGCTTATTGGCGCAAAGTGATGCGAAGTGATGCGAAGTGATGCGAAACGAAACATAGGTCTATTTCTTTAACATTTCTTTAACTTTAAACCGAGTACATAAAGTTTAACTTTCGAAAATAAGACTTTATTTTTGTGTTTTATAAAAATAAAAAATATGACTAGCACATTTAACAAACTGCACTTCGAGACTAAAAATTTCCGTAAGGACACTATTCAGAAAATACTGATTAGTCCATCACTTGCGGCTGATTTACTTACGCTTAATGTAAATAATAGACCTGTAGTATGGAGTTGGGTTGAAGAGCTTTCAAACCACATGAAGGATGGAACGTATGTATTTACCGGAGAACCTATTATAATATCAACAATAGCCTCCATTCTTCAAGGACAACACCGGCTATTAGCTATTCAGAAATCCGGTATATCGCAGTGGATGAATATACAGACAGGAATTACGCCAGAGGCATACGAGAATATGGATAATGGGCACAAAAGAGGTGCAAAAGACATCGCATTTCATAATGGATTCATAAAATATCCGACATCAATAGCTTTTATGGCTAGGTTCATGATTGGAATATCCAAAACAGTCAATGGGTCGCTATATCGACTTTCAGACAAAGCAAGCAACGATGAGGTAAAGGCGTGGCTTAAAGACAAGGATGCTGAAAAATTGAACGAGTGTGTTAGAATGGGACGTGAATATTCAAAAAATCTAAAATCAATAAAAGCTAATCAGTTTGCAACACTTTATTATTGGTTCTCTATTAAAAATAAAGAAAAAGCAGACGAATTTTTATCTATACTGTCTACCGGAGAAGGCTGCTCAAGTTCTATTAATTCTCCAATATACATTCTACGCCAAAGACTCATAAACCAAGTTTCGTCAAGTACTATCATAAAAGGATATGAGCGGTTCGGTTCCACAAAAGTAGCAACTATCGTAAAAGCATTTAACCTATTCCTTCATAACAAAGAAATAAAAAAATTGCAATTTCAAGAAGATGAATATCCAATGCCTGAATAAATTGAAATGCCTAAGAATCCAAAAATACCAAACAAAACAACCTTGGGACTCCTATTGAAATATGGGGTCTGTCAGGAAACTCCAACTCCGGAGGAATTAAAAGGAAGACGATTCGCTCAGCTTTCAATTACAGCATTTTTAAATGAAGAAGGTAGTTGTGGAGATATGCAGGTTTCTTTCCGTGGTACTCCACAAGACCTATGTAATATTGTAGATATGGCATCTAACGAAGCTACCGAAGAGTCAGAAAACCTAAAAAACATTTTAACTATTGTTATAAATTCACAATCAAAAATAAATAAATAAAAATATGGCAGTTTCAAAAAAAACCGTGCCTGCTAAAAAGGCTCAACAAAAAACAAAGCCAGTCGTGCCTGAATGCACTCAGGAACTTCTTAGTAAATACGGAGTTCCAGAGGATATACCAACCGAAAAAGAATTAAATGGTAAACGCTTTGCTAGATTTGCAATGACCGCATTAATCGGAGAAGGAATTGAAATGCAAATGGCTTTATTCGGGGAACATGACGACTTATGCAATTCTCTAACCGCAGCAATGGACGAATCCGAAGTAAATTATATCTTAAATTCTGTCTCTGGTAAACATCCATATATGGAAATTTTAGACATCATCTTGGATAAGCCTAAAAAAGAAGGAAAAACATTATTTGAAACTTACAGAAAGCTGGCTGCAAAAGAATTTAACATGCCGTCCGTTAAGTTATGTTCTGACGCAGATATTATCACCTACTTAAAAAAAACAAAATTGTCTGGGATTGAAGAAATTAAAAATAAAAATAATAAAAAATAATTTAAAAATAAATGAAAGGTATATTGTATCAAGATAAAATTTTGGGGTGGATAGTAAAAGATGGTGAAAAATATTATCATTTACATGAATCATCTTTTAGTAAAATTTAATTTCAGTGACATCAGCTATAATGACCTGTCGGTATCAACCGGATTGATATTTAAATTCTGCAAAAGAAGTTTTTGATGAAATTAGAAATAAAAAAAATAAAAAATAATGTCAAATCAATTTATTGTCTGGGCTTGTGTAATATGCGTTTTCTCTTTGCTAATCGTTGCGATAATCGTATGGAGTATTCAAGAGAAAAAAAACAAAAAATTAGAGAAGGAATTGAAAAGAGAGGTGAACGAAAAACTTGCACTTTTTCATGAGCTTGAAAAATTAAAGAGGTCTTTAATCCCACAAGAAAAGAGCATAATTAAATCAATAGTCATCGACTATGAAAATAATCTACCGAAGACCTACGTGAGTAATACACTTGCCGCATTCCCAAAAGCAGTTACTAATGCCGTGATTAACTAATCTTTAACAGTCCAAAATTGGAAGTAAAGTCCGCTCATCGTAGTTTTGGATTCTACTAAAATAAACAACAACAATGTCAGCAAATTTAGAAATTCGGGATGGTCAAGCATCCTTCATAAGCGGAAATAACAAAACCGCTTGGCACGGATTAGGAACAATAGTCGCCGGTTCCCTTACAGCAGAGCAGGTAATTAAAGGAGCAAGACTCGATTACAATGTTAAGCTGGCTCCCACTACTGCTCAAATCACAAGACAAACAGACTTTGAAGTTATTCACTCAATCCACAAAAATAAATTCTCAACTTACAGAGAAGATACGGAGCAGCCACTCGGTATTGTTAAAGGCAGATATGAGATTGTCCAAAATCTTGATGCGTTTAAATTCTTTGACGCTATCATTGAGAGTGGAGAAGCAATTTTTGAAACTGCCGGGGTACTTGGTGTTGGCGAAAGAATCTTTGTTACTGCTAAATTACCAAATGACTTTACCGTGGGCGGAGAAGAGTGTAAAAAATATACTGTTCTGACAAATTCTCATGATGGGACGAGTAGCATCCTAGCATTTCTGACTTCTGTTCGTGTAGTCTGCGAAAATACACTGCAAGCAGCTCTTGCAAATCTTACAAATAAAATTTCTATCCCTCATGTATCCGGGGCAAAAGAAAGACTTGCCGAAGCCTACAAATTAATGGGCATATCCAGCATATACATGAAAGAGGTTTCAGAGATATTCAATGCCATGGCAAAGAAATCAATCACTGACGAAAATCTAAAAAAATACATCATTGATGTGATGAATGTTGAAAGCAGAAAAGAAAATGAAGAAGTAGAAGTAGTGCTTTCTAAAATCATGCAAAACCGTGTGGATAGCATTTATGAATTCGCTCTCTCTCATCCTACTCAGCAAACAAATGCCACAAGAGGAACATTATGGGGAGCTTACAATGCCATTTCAGCATATCCTGAACATATAAAAGAATTTAAGTCTAACGAAGACAAATATAAAAGCATTTTATTTGGAGCCGCCGGTTCCAAAACAACAAAGGGATTTCAAAGAGCGTACGAACTTCTCTAAGTTCGTTGGTCATACATACATACAACTGTTTTTACTACTCACAACAGTTTGTTGTTGTTGTTCGGTTCTCAGGGGGGTGGGAGTTGTTGCCCACCTCCATTTTTAAATTAAAAAAAATGTCATGAAAGAAATATTTCTACCAGTTGCAATACCAAAAGAAGAACTTGTAAAGCACAAGTATGAAGACTATATCGGATTCTTATTTAAAAATGAATCCGGAGTTTATAATGTCTGTACAGATGTTGAGGACATCATGAAAAGTAACCAGTGGTTTAAGAACCTCCCTGTTAATTCATACATATTACAAGAAAGGGCATTATTGGCTCCCACGGTTGGTGATATATTCTGGGCTTCTAATATTGCTAACAGCCAATTAAATGAAAAACTTTTCAGGTACGATGGAATTAATGAAGACGGAATTGATATTTTCAATTTTACTCACGTTACCGTAAAGAAATCAACCACCGATATATCTCCTGAGCTAGTTTTTGGAGAAAAATTTATCAGCACATTGCAGCTACTTCAATCAGGTCTTAACGATGCAGGATAAAATAGATTTCGTTAACAAAAATTCACAAAAATTCTAAAAAATGGAATCATCTACAAACTCAGAACTAGGCAGTAGCCATAATATAAGGACGCTATTATGCAGAATCAAGAGCATAGGAGAGTACCTAAAAGCAAAAGCACCAGAACCAGACATTTTAAAAATATGGGGTAATTCATTATACGATACTGCCGTTGAGTTATTTGAAGCTACTGCGATGCCATTTACGGGAAGCAAAATAGATGCAGCTACAATCAATAGCTTAGGCATCAAGCATCCCATGGATGACCTAAAAAAGCACTTTACTGAATTAAGTAAACACAATAGCGGGAAAATGATTTCGTCCGATTACGTTGTTACAATAATTGATTTAGTGGAAGGGCAACAAAAAACTAAGGTTGCCGGATATTTATTTGAAGACAGATTCTATAAAGACCTGACCGACCTGCGTGGATTCACTATGTCTGCCGAAAACACTCCAACGCCTGTTTATTATGCGTAACACCATATACAACGATATTCCCAAAGATGAAAGTCAAGTTCACTTTTTGCCGCAGCAATATTTGAAACTGAGTCGCTGTCAACAGACGAACTGCTTAAAAAATTTGATAAATTAAAATACGAAGCATTTGGACATGCTGCGCTTATGTTATGGAAATTAGATGATAATGTTTGGAGAGCAGCATTAAGGAATGATGTCAATTGGAATGAGCCTAAACTTAAATGTGAAGGAACATACAGGGAAGCCTTATCACTCATGTATGGCTGGTGCATTCATAAAGCGTACCTTAAACCTTATCTGACCAAGATACCATATTTTAAGTACTAAGAAGGGCAAGGGTAAAAAAATATTTAATTCAGAAGGTATTATTTTCGGTAAAAATATAAAAAATGCATGGTGTAGTAAAAAAGATAAAGAATTAAGAGCTGAAAGGCTAAGAGCATTACACAGCAACACATGCAAAAATAAAAACTGACATGAAAGATACATTTACATCGTATGAAAAACAAAGAATAGCTGCCATAGTTTGTTTCACAAGCGTATACAAATTGCTGTTTATAATACAGATAGATATTATAAGTAACTTTGTATATCATTTTGATGGTAAATGTGTATAATTTGTTGACTATGATAGATTTAAAAAAATTAGAAGAAAAATTTGAAGCTCTATTTTCTGTAGAAACAGAAGAAACGTTCAATGAGTGGCTTAAAGAAAAACAGAAGAACGAAATATTTAGTCAATTAGGCGGAGGGGTATTTGAAAATATAACTACCAGCATAATATGGAAGTAGGAAGACAAATAAAATTGGATTTACCGACAGGTCATTATCCCGGAGGTATAACAGTGTAGATTCAAAAGAAAACATCAATTATGAACAAGTAAGTAATCTTATTAATAGACTAGACGAAAAATAAAAAAAAAATGGAAAAGAAGGTAAATTACAGAGGCAAGGAGTATACCATTGAAATAAAGTGGAGTGGTAGCTCATATTGTGTGAGATGCGTGGAGAATGGGTCTCGTTTTTATAATATTCCTAATGAGTGCATAGAAAACATCGAAAGAGTTAAGCCGTATATTATGTTTTCGATAACTAATAAACACGACCTAAAAATCATTGAATTGTGGGATGGTAATTTATAAAATAAAAAAATAAAAAAAATGAAAAAGTTTCTATCAATTATCCTGTTCTTGTCTATTTGTATTTTTGCTTATCCGAGAGGCGGTGGTGGCGGTGGTCATGCATCATCAGGTCATGCGTCCGAAGTATCCGAGGGTCATATTTCTGAAAGCGAAGAGGGTCATATTTCTGAAGGCGAAGCATCCGAAGAGCATGTATCAGAAAGCGAAACCATATCACACCCATACGAAGAAGTAACTAATATTTCAGAGCAAGAATATCGGTCTGCAGTTGTAAATAATCAAACTGTTTATTTTTACTTACTCCTGAATCACCAAACCCATAGATACGACACTATCCGGGCTGACAGCAAGGAAGACCTGAATAGGAAAGTAAAAGAAAAAACAAAAGGCGACTCAGAAAAGACTTGGGCAATAATTTTGGGGGGTCTTCTCATTGCAGTAATTATATTGAGTTTGCTTTTTAAATGGAAGGGGATATAAAGGTAATGGATAGCGTTATTATTTCACTGCAAAGAGAAATAGTAAGAGCAAATAATGCAAATACAGTAGAAGAGCTTGCTGAAGAAATTGTTCAAATGAATTTGTTGAAACAAGATTTAATAAATTATCGCTCTTTAAAAGGGCTGATAAAAAATATTTGCAATGATAACAAAAACGATAAAAACGATTGCTGACATAAAAATTCCAAAGGGAACCGTAATTCCCGGTCTATATGCGAATGATATGCCACTAGGCTATGCCATCTCAGTACCCTCCGGTATTGAATTAATGAGAAGAATTAGCAACAATGGATATTACTCATATACACAAGACTATTCAACTACAGAAAAAAATATTGTATTTATCCCAATGCCCTATGTCCCTCCAATATGTTATTTGGCAAAAAGCAATTGAAGATGGAGCAGAACAGGTCGTAGGTGAAGATGATGGACTATTTGTTTTTAAGGCTTTTTCTTACATAACAGAAAACAGAGTTACACCAGAGGTCGGCTATTATCTTTCTAGTGTTGAAGCTAAGACAATTCATGAAGCCAGAGAAAAATTTAAAAAAGAAGGGTTGTCGAATATACACATACAACGATAAAATGTATAATTCCATAAAAGATATTAGACCCGTCTGTCTTTATAATGCAGAAAAACAAAAAATGATTGGCATTTTTAGCAACATAAGAGTAGCAGCAACTTTTTTATTTAATGGAGAATATCCAAGAAAAGATTACAAGAGAATCCATGAAGCGATTAGGCAAAAAACCACAATCATCAAAAATAAACTTGGATTTAAAGTTGCAGTAAGAAGAGCTAATGAAGAACAGATAAAAATGCTAGGTACAGAAGAGTTTATCTTATTTTAAAAATATGGCAAAAAATTATAAACTTGAAGATGATTTGCTAATCAAGACAAGACCTTGGTCTAACTTAGTGGATAATTGGCACACTCTTGAAATAATGCTAGAAAAAAAAGATGGAGAAGGCATGTACGAATTAATGAAATCGTTAACATAAAAAAAATAGCGTATGATTTATAAGTGTAAAGTTCAGATACCATCAACCGTTAACGACATTAGTGTTATAGAATGTTGGAATAAACAGAACGATATTTCAACATTACTGAAAGACAAAGCCGCCTTAATAGTTTCAACGAAAGAAGAAATAAAGGATTTAAAAAGTATTCAAAAAATAAGAGCAAAAAAACCCGTAATAATTATTAAAAGAGCTAGAATATGAGTAGGCATAAAGTCGGGAGTAAAGCTAATTCATTTCTTAATGGAGAGTGGTCAAAACACGTCAGAAGAGATTTAAAAAAGATTACCTCTGGCATCCGAAGGAGTGTTGATAAAATAATAATTAAAAAATCTTTAACCGAAATAAACGATGAAAAAAATAACCCCAAGTGAGCTTAGGCTCGGCAACATTATCTGCGAAAATTTTAGCGGATACAAACGGATTACTGAAATAACTCCAATGCAGGTATGTGCAAAATCATTAAAGGGAGATTCAGAAATACATAAATATGATTACGAAAACATTCGCCCAGTAAAGCTCAATGCCGAAATTTTTGAACAGCTTGGATTTATCAAAAGTCCAATTGCCGGGAATTTTGAATTCTTTATAACTACCGATGCCGGTAGCAGTGGTGGGCTTACTGTTATATGGGATGCAGAAGATTTCTCAGTTTCAATCGGAGTGAATGAACCTGAGCATTATTCGCATTGCTTTGGTAGGTATGAATACTTGCATGAACTTCAAAATTTAATCTTCTGTATATCAGCAAGGGAATTATTAATTGTAAATTTACCATGATGATAGACGTATTATTTTACTTAGTAGTGGGTGTCGGGATTTTCATTTTTTTATGGGCAGTTTATATTTTCGTGAAAGAATTAATAAAAGAAATAAAGGCAGAAGCACTGCTTGAACTTTTGCCAAAAAAAGAGGCACTAAATAAATATGTTAAATTCAAATTTGACGTAATAGCATTACTCCCGAAAACAGATTTTGAAATAACGTTTGAAATTTAAAATAATCAATAATATGAAGAAAATGTACACTATTGACGGGATGGAAGTTTCTGTCGTTAAAAAAATTGAGGATGGATTTTTAGCCAAACAAATTTATGTCTACAATGGATATGAAGAAGATGAAGGCGAAGTTGAGGAAGTGTCCGAACAAATTATTTTTTATGATAAATTATACGAAAAGCCACTCACTGAAAAGTATGCGAAAGAGGTTAGTGCGCTTATTTCAGAAAAAGATAAACTGGAAACAGAAATATCCAACCTAAAAATACTTAAAACCGAAGAAGAAACTCTGTTAAATAAAATCAATAAATTTCCTATCTTAAAAAAACTTGCCGATTATTTTACTTGGGACTTTAAGTTTCACATGGATTTTAGTAGGTATGAAATTCTTCCAAAAGAAAAAGTGTGGTTATCCCCCAATGTAAAGGTTGTTAACTTTAAATCAAATGGATGGTGCTTATATAAACTTCGTCATGAAGATTCAGATAACTATGACGATACCCCGTTTATGATTTTTAATACAACAGAAGAAGCCGTTGAATATTCAAGAAAAATGCTTATTGCAAGAATGGAACAATATAAGGAAAATGAATATTGGGGGTCAAAAGGATTTAAAGATGAACATGATAAAATAAGCTGTACAAACCCTGTGAAAGAAGATAAGGAATATCTTGATGCTTATAATGAAGTATTTTCTTTTTTGGTAGCCCGTGAGAAAAAGAGAGGTGCGGAAAAGTTGCAAAAAGAAATTGAAGAATTGGAAAAGAAGAGAAAACAGTTTGAAGAACTACAAAAATAAAATTATGATAACAACTGGAATTGTACTAGCAATAGTCGGAATAATAATAGCAGCTTCCGGGAGCCTATATTTTTTATTTAAGGGCAAATTATTTATCATCCTTGGGGAAGAAGGACATGGTAATTCATACAGTAGAGCTGCACGTAAAACAAACGAAAAGACAACCTTCATTCAACACATGGTCTTGAATATTATGAAAGATAGCTCCCTGTCTTTTTCAGAACGACAAGACCTGATTGAGAAAAAACTGACCTACTGCAAAACATCCGGAAAGAATATACAGAGTTAAATAAAAATGACCTAAATTTGAGCCTAAAATACACTGGGTCATAGTGTAACGTAGCACAAAAGCCTTTGACGTTTTTAGTCTTCGGGTTCGAATCCCAGTGACCCAACAACTACTAAAATGCCTGATTATTATCAAGTTACCTAGACCTATTTTTCTTACACTACAACATGTTGATTATTAGATAGTATGCAATGATTTTCGTGCATTGAGAAAAAAGAAAAAAAAGAGAAAATTTTTTCTATTATATTTGTAGTCCTTCTCAAAAATATTTAAAAGTTATGTTTAAATTGGTGAAAAATGGCTGCTAAAAGGAGACCGAGCAAATACAATATCGTCCTGAAGCAGTTCACCAAAATTAACAGGAAGCTGCCGGAAGAGCGCAAGCTATCAATAAAGCAGCGCAGGGAAATAATAAAAACACAGATTCTACCAAACCTGCGGGATGTTCCTTATTACCGGGTTAAGATTAAGCCAGTAAAAGTTCAGATACGACAACAGATAGAGCTGGTGCCACCAAGAGAAATCTGTGATTTAAACTATATTGACACCTCGGAATATGCATACATCGAATGGTTTGCTCTTGATGAAACTATCAGAGAAATTATTCCGGATTGCGTCTATGTAAAGATTTCGGCAGGAGACTACGGAGAAACAAGGATTTTTAATACAAGGAATTACGAATACGGCAGGGCTGGCGTGAGGTCAATAGTAGAAGCCATAAGACCCGATGCCGAAAACGTTTCAGGCAAATATATATTTGCCGGTTATCAAAAGCTAAGACCACGGAAGCGTAATGATGGAACTCCAGAAAATTATTATCTTGATTTCGTTTTATTCATAGTTGACAGAAATGGGAATCAATCGGCGATGGGAAGTACGGACAGCGTTAGGTTCGTCCTACCAAAAACAAGAGAAGTCCGTAAGAAAAAAACAAAAATTAAAAATATTATTGAGGGCAAAATAAAGAAGCTCAAAAAAGTCAGAGATACCAAAAGAAGAGCAAGAAAAACCGCCGAAAAAAATGTCCAGAAATTCGTTAAGATTTCAAAAAGAATTCCAAGAACTAAGAAAGTTTCCCCCGCATCAAAAGAAAAACTCGTAATACAATTTAACCGTGCATCACAACAGCTTGAAAAATATTTCAAAGAAGGCAAGATAACCGAGTTCAAATATAATGAACTTCTAAAAAGACTTTTAGATGAGTACAGCAAATAGCATCGCACTTGAAATACTAAATTATTCATATTTGGAGCATTTTAAATTAGCAAAAGACCTATCATTTATTTTCCCAATAGACCATCCGAAAAGACTATTGCTTCAAGAAGAAATCGAAAACATTCAAAACAAGATAAGCCTAATAAATAATGACACCGCCAGCATTCATCCCGCCAGCATTAATAAAAATTCTGAGTGATAGTAACGAATTAACTTTTGAAAAAACAGCTAAGCCGAAAGGTGGGGGAGAAATATTATACACCTATCGGTACACAAAATCATTTAGTAAGCTAGGAAAAGAATTAACTTTGACAAAGGAACAGATTACCTCAAACCTTAAACATAATTGGCAATGACAACATGGTTGACAATACACGAAAGTCTTGAAGATGCACAGTCAGATATATTATCTTGGAAACAGGAAAATATTAACAAAACCTCTACCCCTATGATGATACTTAGCTTTGTAGTATTGTCATTTGCAGAAGACCTGATTGAACTTATGTGCATAGAGATTGAAAGCAAAAAAGAATTATGCGCTTCATGCTTTGCAATAAATATGGAGTCGATATTCATGAGCCTTGAACGTTATATGCTCCTTGAACAAGAAAATTTAAAAGCGGAAGGCAAAAAAGAAGAAATTATGCTTATACTGAAAACAATTAAGACCTGTAAAGATATTTCTACCTATCTACATAAGCAACATGGGAATCTTGAAAAATGTGTAAGGTCAATTAATCCGGCTTATGTTATTTTAAATAATACAGGAAATCACTCAGAAGAATTATATAATTAAAAATAATTACCGGGGGTTTTGATTTTTGAAGATAAAAAAGTAAATTTGTTCGGTAAACATATATTTTAAAGCTGAAATTTCTACAATCCCCGTTAATCTTATCGGGGGTTTCATTTAGTAACTGTGATTTATTACAAATATTTTTTATCATGCAAGAGCTTGACGAAATTGATGAATATTTTTGGCGTTGCCATGGACGACATGACAATGACGACCATCATCATCATCACGGACATCACCATCATCATCACCATAACAACTATAAACTAGTAATTTTAAATTTAAAAACAAGAACAATCATGTCACAAGCAAAAATTCAGGTCTCCCAGAACCTAGCCGCAATCATGGGATTAGTAGATGTTGTAACAAAGTTACCGGTTGTTGCAGTTTTCACCAATGTTTCATGGAGTAGCGACAATACTGCCGTTATGACAACAGAACAGAATGCTGAAAATGCAAACGAACAGGACATCACTGGCGTTGCTGCCGGGGCTGCTAATTTATTAGTAAGTGCTACCGCAGCTTATACTGACAGCAATGGCGATGCTCAAAGTATGGCATTGACAGCAACCATTCCGGTTAGCGTAGCCCCGATTCCTGACGGAGTTGAGTTGTCTGTTACTTTTGGAGCAGCCACAGTTGCACAAACAGTAGCAGCTCCCGTTGCAGATGCTCCCGTTGCAGATGCCCCAGCAGCCCCGGAAACTCCTGCCGCTTAGTTATTTCATCAAAAAAAACGAAGAAGTTGTATCGTATTGGTACAACTTTTTTATTTTAACAAGGGTTTAACTATGCTAGACTTGACTAATTAGTTATTCGTATTTATCTTGCTATTCGAAAGATTATCTAAAATCAAAAGCATGAAAAATATTATACTATTTATTAAGTCTTTTAAAATACACATATCCCTTAAAGGTATTGCATCTTTGATAATAGGCTTGATATTATGTTTAGTCATCTATATCGTAATCAAAAGAGATACGCAAAACCGTACTGAAGAAACAGCCCAGTTTATTGTAACTCACAATGATGGTAGCAAAGACACAATAACCATTCGTTATTTACATGCCTATCCGCCTTTCTTAAATAATACTGGCTGCGTTAGAGCTAGGGGAATTTCAATTGAATGTGGAGTTCGTTCACTAAAACCTTTGAAATAAATGATACAATTAACCTATCAAGAAAAACTTAAAACAGCCCGCAGGTTAGTAGGAACTGTGGTAAGCAACGATAGAAAAGAACAAGATTTTTACCCAACACCTAAGTGGGCAACAGAAGCACTTTTGGATAGAGAAATTTTTATTGGAAGCATGTGGGAACCAGCTTGCGGAGATGGTGCAATAAGTGAAGTTTTAAAAAGTAGAGGGTTTACGCCTTATTCATCAGACCTTATAAATAGAGGGTATCCATGCGATGAGATAGATTTTTTTGAAACTAATGCTAAATTTGATAATATAATTACTAATCCACCTTTTTCATTGTGTACAGAATTTATATTAAAATCAAAGCAATCTGCAAATAGTAAAATAGCTATGTTTTTAAAAACCACAGCACTTGAGGGGAATAAAAGGCATAAGATGTGGATTGATACAGAGTTTCCTTTTGCACGAATATATCAGTTTGTAAACAGGGTATCTTTTGGCAAGTCAGAAGGAACCCACAAAAGCGGAGGTATGATGGCTTTCGCTTGGTTTGTATGGGATAAAAACCACATCGGAAGTCCAACTATTAGTTGGATAAAATAAAAAATGACCAGCAAAATCAACATAACAAAGGAATATTCCACAGGATGAATAAGTATATAGTTACCAAAAATAAATACCTGCATTTATGGTACAGCCAAAATATGCACACAGGAAAAGTATTTGTTGGTGGTTATGAATTAAGAAAATTAAAGGCAGTGAAAAACAAAACAATACGATATACGTCAAAGGGAGCCGAAAAGTTTGTTTTCGACCGCATGGTTCGTGAAAAAGCGGATGGATGGATAAAGAAGGGCGTATTCACAGACGAAATTATTTGGGGTGGTCAACAATTCATTTTCCCCCGGCTGAAGAAAAAAGACCAAGAGGCTTTTAAAAAAGGCATGTTCCTTTTTGGAATGGTACGCAAAGATGCAAGAGCTTTTGTTAAGCAATACGTGATTGAGCTACCAAAAAGATATGGCAGTATTGAATATGCAAACGATGCTGCTCTTGAAAATGCAACTGCAAAAATTACAGGCACAGACCTTAACCATGCATACTGGCGTATAGCATACAACCTTGATGTTATTTCTGAAAAAACGTACACCAAGGGGTTGAAAGATAACTTTAAATCGGTAAGACTTGCAGCCCTGTCAACTATGGGCGTAAAAAAAAGATACCAAAAAATAAGGAAAGGCGTTGTTACAGACGAAGTAAAGTATGTCGGCGGAGATGAAGAACTAGCAAAAGCATACACACTTATCCGGTACACATGCTATAAGTACATGAATCAAGTTAAACGATTACTGGGTAAAGATTTCATTTGCTATAAGACCGATTGTATTTATTACGTTGATACGAGAGAGAACCGGAAGATTGTAAGAGATTTTTTTAAGGAACAAGACTTATTAATGAAACAATTAGTATGATGGCAAAAAAAGATATTAATAAAAAAAGGCAACTACTGACTATTTGGGCGAAAACTAAAAAACATACACGCAAATTTATATAAAAAATATGGATTACTTAAATGATGAGGGATTACTTGTAGTAACTACCCAAACAGAATTAGCACATAAATGTTATCAGGCTATTGGTTACCTTGATAAGAATCGTGAACGTAAATACTCAACGATAGATGAAATATACAATCGCTTGTCGCCATATATGGTTATTGATAAAAATGATATAGACCCCGCTTTACTTTTTTTATTTGAACCTTTTATATCGGAATGTAGATTATGTCAAATATCGAAAGACAGTAACGAAGAAACAATAAGCTGGCGTATCCCCGCCACTCTTATGAGAGGTGGAAACTAATGTCGCAAAATATAAGAAGGACTTGAAGCTCCGAAGAAAATATTCTCAGCTTATTTTACACAGGATTATAATATGTTTGAATGGATTAGTGAGAACAATCTTACAGAAGATATTATCAGTATATCTCATGCAAAAAATCCAAGAGAAAATTTCGGTAGAGAATATTTCGTATTTTATAAATCAGTAAAGGAAGTAAAATCAAAATAACGACCCTTTTTTACCAATAAAAAACAATGGCAATAATATATAACTTCACATCGTGCTAAGAGCGTACAAATATCGCATTTATCCTACGAAGGAGCAACAGGTTAAAATTAACCAAACGCTAGGCGTATGCAGGTTTGTGTACAATTATATGCTGGCGAAAAAAAACGAAGCCTACAAAAAAGATAAGACAAAATTATCCGCTTTTGATTTGTGTTACGATTTGCCAGACCTGAAAAAAGAATATCCGTGGATTGCCGATGTTGACAGCCAAGCGGTGCAGATGGCAGTCAAAAAAATAGACTCAGCTTTTGCGAAGTTTTTCAAAGGAGCAGGCTATCCAAATTTCAAAAAAAGAGGCGACAGACAATCGTTCTTGTGCCCAAATAATACAAGACGTATTGATTGGGAAAAATCAACTTTAACGATTCCGAAAATACAAAATATTCCAATAAGGCTAAGCCGGAAATTTGAAGGACAGATACGAAATGTAACTATTTCAAGAACTCCGTCAGGAAAATATTTCGCATCAATTCTTGTGAAGGATGGAATAAAAATTCCAGACTTATTGCCGATTGAAAAAGATAAATGCATCGGAATTGACACCGGAATAAAATCTTTTGTAATTTCTAGCGATGGCAGAAAATTTGAGCCTAACAGAAAATTAAAGGCTAACTTGAAAAGGCTGAAAGCCTTGCAGCGTAGGGCTTCACGTAAAGTTAAAGGGAGCGCAAATCGCAGAAAAGCGAACAAGCGTGTAGCGGGATTGCACGAAAAAATCACGAACAAACGCCTCGATTATATTCACAAGGTTACACATAACCTTACTAGCGAAAACCAAGCTGTCTCGACAATTTTTGTTGAAGATTTGAATATATCGGGGCTTTTGAAAAACCATAATTTAGCGCAGGCGATGTCTGATGTTTCGTTAAGTAAATTCTACGAAATACTCGGCTACAAATGCAAATGGAAGGGCATTAATTTGGTGAAGATAGGTCGCTTTGACCCCAGCAGCAAGCGATGCTCATGCTGCGGAGAAATCAAAAAAACACTGTCGTTATCAGAGCGAAATTGGACGTGCGAATTCTGCGGAGCAGAACACGACCGGGACGACAATGCAGCCGAAAATATTTTATGGTACGGCTTAGAAAAAATTTTTAATAAAAACATCGGTGGGCAGCCGAAAAGAGCCTGTGGAGTTGCTGGCAAAAGCCGGAGCGAAGAAGCAGGAACACGTATTTGTGTAAACAAATATGTTAATGCCAAAACAATATAAGATGAAAATAACACCGATTACTGAACCGCAAAAGAAAACAACCAAGACCCAAAAAACGTATTGGAACTTTAGGGCTATTGACGAAAATAAAGTAGAAAAAATCGGTAATTACTTTGATGAAATTGCGCCAGAATTAAATAAGGAAATTGAAGTAACGGAAACACCGCCTTCGGGAAATTTCCCAAATTGCACATGGAATCCGGTACGTGAGAAAAAGGGATGGAATATGACTCCAAGACCACATCTCCCAGTAGACGTGCAAATAAGAACGATTGCTCTTCAGGAAGCCAACAAGACCTATACATCGCTAGGGGATGACAGAGGGAATGCCAAAGTGAGGGATATTGCAAAAATTTATGAAAAATATTTAAAAACAGGGGAATAAAAACCTAAAATATGAATTATAAGAAAATGACAATTGAAAGATTAAGGCAGACTTTTGGGAAAGCCTCTGACCTACAATCAAAAGAATCTGATTTAGCTGATTTAAAAAAATGGGTCGAAAACAGAATGGCTTTATTCCCTAACGAAGATGACATGCCACTTTCTGCAAGAGGAGCATACGATGCATATCTCAATGTGAAAAACAGAATCAGTTACATGCAAGATAAAAAAGCCAATCCATGAAACTATCAAAAAGGCAAAAGGAAGTTATTACATCTATGAGAGCCGGGAATAAGATGTATAAACGTGTGTCATATTGCAGCATTCTCTGCGATTGCTCGACTGCAACTTTCTTTTTTCTTTTGAGAAATAAAATAATTAAAAGAGGTGCCGCTCTGCCTGAGAGCATGGGTCGTGGATATGAGTATGAACTAACTAAGCAGGGTAAAATTATGACGTTATGATTGACCCATGGATGGAAGCTCACCGATTCCTGCTAAATTTAAAAGTAGGCGAAGGCTACAAATCAGGTAGTGGAATGATTACTGTGACAAAAAGAACTGATAAGCAAATTGTACTATCCACTGGGTTGATAATAAGATTTAAAAAAATTGCAGGATGGGATAGCAAATCAACTGGGAATGAGACGAACTTCCCCGATTGCAGATATTGAGGAATATAATTCGTTGATTTGTTGTAATTTTATAGCAACAACAACAACGACAACATGATAGAGGATTTAAAAACCTTCATCAATAGGAACGGATTCCCTATGATTAGAAGATGTGAAAACTGTAAATTTTGGCACAATGAAATAATACTTGATGGAGAGGGAGTTGGCTACTGTAAATTTAAGCCATTATATTTTGCACATACGTTGACCCCAACGGTATATGCAATGACTAAGAAGTTTTATCTTTGCGAGAACCACGCTTTCCTTAACGAAGAGAAATTAAAAGAAGTTTGTCAGATTGTGAATCTGAAGGAAGTTTTGAAAAAAGGTATTTAGTAGTAATAATAATGTTTCGCTATCCAGTAATAAAAAATTGCATACGCCATTACAAATATAAAATTCTTAACGAGGATTTGCTTGTAATTGAAGCATTGAATAGAAATGATGCGAGAGGATTACTACATAGCTATTTGGTGAATAAGGAACCTTCATTAATGGGTCTTGATATAAAAACCATTATGTTAAAGCTGGGAATTTCCGAATCGCTCTCATTGCCAATAACCGGAGAAACTAAAAAAAATGTTGATGGGGTAGAACTTGTTTGGGTCGGCAACGGCTGGAAACCATTCTGGGAATACAAAATACAAAACGGAATAATTGAAGAAGACTAAGCCAATAAAAATAAAATGCCCAATGTGCCCTGATGGATGGCAATATTTCGGCTTTGGATTATGTGACGAGTGTAATAATAAAGTAAATAAAATGAGGGAAAAGCAATTGAAGAAGAAGATTAAGTAAAAATGAAATCAACTGCCACAGAAGCACAGATAGAAGCCGTTGCATTTAATATGTGGCGTGATGCCTTGCACAAAGAGCCGGAAGGTGTTCCTAAGCATCCTAATGGAGCGTGGATGACCTATTGGGAACTTTTTGATGTGTGGCTAAAATCTCCAAAAAGACTTACTTACATTAACCACGTAAAAAAGTATTATTTAAATAGGTCTACGGATTAACAAACCTTTAACCTTTAATAGTAGGAATCTACCTACAAAATACGATATTTGCAATAGTTCTTTAACATTATGGGGAGTTGTTGGTATTTGATTGCAAAGAAGAGGTAATGTCACACGAAAGACGTAGTAGATAGTCAAACCAATCTATTATCATTAATTGACACACGTCAAGCAGAAGGTGCAAGAATCATCAATACGGTGAATTTCGCACCAGTTCACGAAGCTCTAGCAGCCTAGTCAACACTTTCGTAGCTATCATGGAATAACCAAGAATGGCAAATGTTTTTCACGTTTTCTCAAAATGTGATGGTGGTCAGCCCCTACTAATCAGTAGCAATACAGATTAAAATTACGGTGCAGTAGCAATACAGTACTAATCGTGTAAGAATGGCGTTATTGATTTTTTGTAAGACATGGGTTTAACAAATCGGACTCACTATGCAGGAATGCATAGTTAAAAATTGGATGAATTGCTGGAACTCCTTATGGGACAATCAGCAGCCAAGCCGTAGGTACACTTACGGACGGTTCAACGACTACTGGAGAGATACAGTTCTCTTAATAACCAGAATAAGCGTCCAACACCCAGAACGGGTGATGATATAGTCTAATCCTCTTGGCAACAAGAGAGGGATAGCGAATCCCATACTCTCCACAAACTAGTACATAATCTCTATGTACTAGTTTTTTAATTTAAAATATGAATGAGTCAGATAAAAACAGATTTTTAGAAAAGATTTTAAAATCCGATGGTTGCTGGCAATGGATTGCAGCTTCAAGAGGCAATGGGTATGGATGTATGAAGGTAAACAGGAAAGTTATAGATGCTCATAGACTTTCATGGGAAATACATTTCGGAAAGATACCTGACGGCTTACTAGTTTGTCATACCTGCGACAATAAAAAATGTGTAAACCCAGCCCATTTGTTTTTAGGGACACACTCTGACAATATGCAAGACTGCTTAAAAAAAGGAAGACTTGTTACCCCGAAGGGTGATGGTATAGGATTTCAAATTGGACATACAGCACTTAATGGTTCTTTGTCAACAGAAGAAGCAAAAAAAATAAAAAAATATATTTTCGAAAATCCTAAAATAGACCCATCTATGATTGCAATGCAATTTAATGTTAAATCGCAGTTAATTAAAGATATTAAGGGGGGTAGGAGCTATAAAAATATTAATTTCGATTAATTCGTTGACCGAGTGGTCTGGTGGAGCTGCAGGTCTGAGTCCTTGGATTCAGGTCTGCCCTTTTTAAACTTTTAATATGAAATTTTTCAGAATACTTTTTAGGATAAGATTGTTAGCTTTAATTTTTGAACTGCCTTCTATTTTGGGCTGTATAGTAGCAGTTCCGATGGCAGCATTTAAAGATAAAAAATTGATAGAAAATTTACTTCTTAACGATGCCGATTCGTCAGCAAAGGAGGATATGGAAAAACTATGGAGGCACTATCTTATTAAGTTCCGTTTTGTAAACCATGTGTTCTGGATTACTGTACTTTTATATTTTATATCAAAAATAATAGGCAATAATATATAACTTTATGTTAAGCGCAAATCGCAGAAAAGCAACATTAAAACAATTCGGGTGGCGCATCAAAGAAGGCAATCAGCAAATATATGGTAGCTCTTCTGATATTTATGCAGAATTATTATATCAAGATGTTTTCTTTTTTTTAAGAATAGATGACGGCAATGTTAAATCTGATGATTATGTTTATAATATCTATTGTAATAATTTAGATGGAAAAATATTTGAAGGAAGAATAAGCAATAAGGAAGACCTGACTGTGGTTATGAAATGTCTTGGGTTTGACGAAACTTGTATGGTATAAAACTGTAAAAAATGAAAGGACTATTAAGAAAAAATAAAAATGACCAATGGGAAGTAAAATATGGACGATGGACGTTCCCTCTAAATCCTGCCCATTATTACAACCTAATTGAATCCGAAGTCAATTTCGAAATAGCTCCACAAGAGAATGACATTATTATTTATGCCATAATTTTGGGTATCGGCAGAAATCCAAGCCTGTCAATGAAAGGAATATTGAAATACAAAACTGGATGGGTCATTGAATATACTGACCCAAAAGCTATCGAGTTAGCAGACAAGGCAATCCTTAACGGGAGCTTTGATGATGCCGAAGAATTACTGAAAGAATATAAACATGATTATGTACTAACAAGTACAGATGTTTTATTTGAAGTAACAAAATTGATAGAAAGCAAGGAAGTTTATTTCAAGTTAGATGAAGCCGGGGTAGCCCACATTTCTGATGCCGAAGGTTATTTCCATCACACTTCTAAAAGTATTTTCCCTGACAGACCTGCAATAGAATTTGCAATAGAATGTTTACAAAATTGCTGTAATGAATTCGCAGCAGTGCCCATGGATATACATGAAAAAATAAATGAGCTTAAAAACAAACTCAATGAAGACACTGCCACTAGCGAACCTAAATAAGAACTACGAAAGAGCCTGCAATGAATATGTAAAAAAGTTTTGCAACAAGCAAGGCTTGACTTTTGACGCTTGGGTTGCAGACGATTGCGGAGGTGTCGCAGTATTCAACGACAATTACTACATCAATCTATCCGACATCATCATCGACATAAATAAAAAAGCCCCGAAAGGACTTATAATTAAATGGCAGGAAGATACACTCGAACGGCATCAAAAAGATGGGACTTCAATTAACTATTCCTCATATATCATGGGGCTTCGATACGAGCAGATAGAAGAAAAATTCAGCTACGAAAAAGCTGCAAAAGAATTGTGGCAATTGCTTGATAATATCGACACCCTTTCCGATATTTGTAAGCCAACAATTAAAGACCCAAAGGCAGCCATGGCTTTCTATAAAAACACACTGAAATACGCTGCGAAGAGATTTTACATATTAAAATCTGATGGCAATAATATATAACTTTACATCGTGTTAAGAGCGTACAAATATCGCATTTATCCTACCAAGGAACAACAGGTTAAAATTAACCAAACGCTAGGCGTGTGCAGGTTTGTGTACAATTATATGCTGGCGAAAAAAATCGAAGCCTACAAAAAAGATAAGACAAATTTATCTGCTTTTGATTTGTGCTACGATTTGCCAGACCTGAAAAAAGAATACCCGTGGATTGCTGACGTTGACAGCCAAGCGGTGCAGATGGCGGTCAAAAAAATAGACGTGGCTTTTGCTAAGTTTTTCAAAGGGGCGGGCTATCCTAATTTCAAAAAAAGAAGCGACAGACAATCGTTTTCGTGCCCAAATAATAAAAGAGAAATCAACTGGGGAAAATCAACTTTAACGATTCCGAAAATACAAAATATTCCAATAAATATTAGCCGGAAATTTGAAGGGCAGATACGAAATGTAACTATTTCAAGAACTCCGTCCGGGAAATATTTCGCATCAATTCTTGTAAAAGATGGGATAAAAATTCCAGACTTGTTGCCGATTGAAAAAGAAAAATGCATCGGGATTGATACCGGAATAAAATCTTTTGTAATTTCTAGCGATGGTAGAAATTTTGAGCCTAACAGAAAATTAAAGGCTAACTTAAAAAGGCTGAAATCCTTGCAGCGCAGGGCTTCACTCAAAGTTAAAGGAAGCGCAAATCGCATAAAAGCGAACAAGCGTGTTGCGGTATTGCATGAAAAAATCACGAACAAACGCCTCGATTATATTCACAAGGTTACACATAACCTTACTAGCGAAAACCAAGCTGTCTCGACAATTTTTGTTGAAGATTTGAATATATCGGGGCTTTTGAAAAACCATAATTTAGCGCAGGCGATGTCTGATGTTTCGTTAAGTAAATTCTACGAAATACTCGGCTACAAATGCAAATGGAAGGGCATTAATTTGGTGAAGATAGGTCGCTTTGACCCCAGCAGCAAGCGATGCTCATGCTGCGGAGAAATCAAAAAAACACTGTCGTTATCAGAGCGAAATTGGACGTGCGAATTCTGCGGAGCGGAACACGACCGGGACGAAAATGCAGCCGAAAATATTTTATGGTACGGTTTAGAAACAATTTTTAATAAAAACATCGGTGGGCAGCCGAGAAGAGCCTGTGGAGTTGCTGGCAAAAGCCGGAGCGAAGAAGCAGGAACACGTATTTGTGTAAACAAATATATTAATGCCAATCTGATGGCTTTAATTTATTTACGCCAGAGGAATTTTCCACGAGGATTAGAGAGAACGATATTCCTAAAGACAACAAAATGAAATTTAATAAAGGTTAAAAAATAATCTTATGGCAACAAAAAAACCAGCAACAAAACTAGTAAAGAAACAGCCGAGAGAAAAACACTTATGTGCTATTTGTGGAATAGAGACAGTAAAAAATGAAGATGACGTTTGTGACGAATGCAAGTCAGCACAAGATGAAGACCTATTACCTCCGGATTCTCTTGACGATTTTGATGACGACTATTAAATATGAAACGTTTATTATTTATTGTTATATTTTTATCTTCCTGTTCAAGACCATCAAGAGTTGTTGTAAACCGGATTCTTGGAGAGGATGCCAACGGCACTGTAATAAGGACGAAGGATAATAAAGTATATGAATGCAAATACCATAACGTCAAAGAAGGAGACACGGTTTTTATAAAAAAATAAAATGCTCGAAAATATGCCACACATCTTAGTTGAAGGATATAATATAAAAAAAAACATAAAATGTTTAAATATTCATGCTGAGATTACATTCAGTAATAGTTATTATCATTCTTTTAAAAGGCAGGATAAGTTGAGTGAATTAGAACTTAAAATTACAAATTTAGTTAAAGAATATTTTGAAGAAAGTGAAATAGTATCAGATAATATTTCACTTTATGGATACCGGAACCGTTAAATAACTAGCAGAGTGCAAAAAAGAGAATAAAAAAGCAAAGTGAAAATATGAATAACTTACCTGCCGAAAAAGTAAAACGGGATTTGCCGTCATTGGATGATTTATACAATGATGTAGTCCTTGCTAAACAAAAGAATGACCTGAATAAACTCTTGAATCAAGAGCCACGGCAAAGCTGGATTGAACAACATCCAATCGCTAAAAAGAAAGTCGATGGCAAAGAAGTTCCATGTGAATACGTAACTGTTCAGAGAATGGAGTATCTTCTCACTTCTATATTCCTGCATTGGAGCCTTGAAATAAAAGAAGTTAAAGTACTAGGCAATTCTGTATGCGCCATCGTTAGGCTTCATTACCAAAGCCCTTTAACCGGGGAAATGCTTTTCCAAGATGGAGTAGGCGCAGTAGCTATCCAGATGGATAAAAATTCAGCTCCAAACGACATCTCTAAAATAAAATCCAATGCCATACAAATAGGTGCCCCGGCTGCAGAAACCTATGCGTTCAAAGATGCTGCTGAAAAAATAGGAAAGATATTTGGAAAAGACCTTAACCGAGCTGACAAGATTTTCTACGATAACCTCGACAAGAAGCTAATTGACAAACCAAATGAGAAAGGAGGAGAAGTGGAAAAAGGAATTGTGGACAGAATTACTGATGAAAAAGAAAAAAATAGAATTATTAACCATATAAATAATTCCAAAACATTGAAGGAATTAAGGGAGGTTGAATTGTATATAAAAAGGCACGACCTGACTGAAGATTATTTGAAAAAAGTAAACGAAATTGCTGATAATTTTTTACCCACAATTAATAAATAATGGGGATGCCATTCCAACATACTTTCTTTAAAACAATAAAAAGAATAATCAACGCTTTTTTTATATTGCCAGAGACTATTGCCCTTTTTTTTGCCGGGCTTTATCTTATTTTATCAGACAGAAATTTAAGAGAACTATTCTTTGTAAATACAGAAGCCGGTATTGAATATTTTAAGAGAGAATATGAAAACCTATTGATTGCATTGGAAATATTCAATCATGTTTTTTGGATTGGATTGATAGTATTTTTAATTAAACATTATATGTGGCAACAATGAACAAGATTTTATTAGCCATTATTTTTAATGACATAAAAATATAATTCATGGTACATGATTACGGGGAAGACCCATTTTTCATAAAAAAAGCTGCTGCCGACAAAGCATTACTTTTGAAAGTAGGATTGCCAGAAGGGTTTACAAACGAAATAAATAAAAACAATATGGAACAGTTAACAGTAAAAGAAGCTCTCGAACAAGGCTATGTATATTATGTTTATTCAGACGATGGATACCAAAAACTAAAAGACATCACCGATGTCAACAATATCGACTTTGACAGAGCGGTAAGACTTGTAGACAAAAACCCATACCATCCTGCTGGCATAGACAAAGAAAGCCTGATGGACATGATTGCAGAGCATATATACTTGAATCACGAGTCAGAATCCGGAGATGATACAGATTCCGTTTATGATGCAATTAAAGCCATAGACTTTGACTTTACTGACGTAATAAACAAAATTCACACTGCACTTAGTAATTTAAATTACTACAAAGCAGTGAATATAAGACTTGTGCCATGATTGAAAATAATATAATAGAGTTGCTACCAAAAGAACAGATAGAAAAAGTCTTTGACCAAAAGGACTGTGACATTGATTACGACTTTTTAGGATTTACTGAAATCTATAAAAGCCTGTCTGAAATTATTCCAAAGCATTTTACTATCGTTGATTTAGGATGCGCCTATAATCCTCAGTGTTTTTACTTTACTGAGCATAAAAAATACGTAGCCGTAGACGTTTCTGATTGCGTAAAATTTCAGTCCGACAATTGCGAAATTTATGAAAAAAGAATTGAGGATTTTATTTCGCAAGACTTGAATAAATTTGACTTAGAAGAGACATTTGCGATATGCAGCTATGTTCCATCATGGGGCGGAGATAACGGAGAAATGGTACGCAAGGCTTTTAAAAATTGCTTTGTTTATTACCCACATGGAGGGTACGAAAATTTTAAAAAATAAAAAATAACAGTAACCTTATTCCATAAAAGCAAACGTTGGACACATGCCATCAATAAGATTTAGAATAATAGAAAATAATGAAAAAACATTTGATACAGACCCAATTGATTTAATGTATCCATTTAAGTATGAAAAATGTTTTGCAACATTAGCCGGAACAATTTCTGTTGCCGAACTTTATAAAATTTATAAAGAGAAATATCCGACTGCAGAAATAACTGTCATTTGTGAAGAAAAGATTCACGAAACTTATACTCCAATGACAAAACTGGTACAAGGAGATTTTTATAAAATGCTTCTAAAACTTGACGAAAAAATGAAAGTAGGCATAGATTTAAGTGGACTTTAAAAAATTATAATATGAAGATATTCCAAAAAGGAAACGAAGATTCCATGCAAGCGGCATTAGCAACACTGCTTTCATCGCCTTACGAATATATCCCAAATTTTGAACAGCCGGGAGTAAAGCCACTACACCAGTTCATCAAAGAAGATGCGCCCGGATTCGGATATGGCGGAGTCCTTTACAATGACCCCGGTGTAATTCCAGAGCTTCACCTGTCAGTATTGAAAAACTATAAGGGCGTTGCCGGTTATTTTCTGGCAACAGTTAAATCTCCGCAATATCATGAAGAAGGAATTACGCAAAACGTCATCATCGACAGTAATTTCAATATACTCCATGACCCTAACCCTAGAAATGCCAATGTAAAAAAATATCCAGATGCCGATGCTCTTGGATTTAATGGCATACTTCAAGTTCATCTCATCAGTAGAGAATTTATTGCCCGTTGCTCTTCGGCATTTAAACTCATGAGTGAGCCAAAACTTGTAGAAGAAAAAAAATCAGGCGCATTATCAAAAACAGCAAAGACATACATCAACGAGGTATGGCTTTGTGATATGTATGGTTACGAAGAGTATGTAGAAAATAATGAAATATTAAAAGGGAAGCTGAATGAACAGGATGCATTTACCCTAGTTAAAAATCAACTTGGCGGAACCTTCCGTAATGCAAGTAAAGAATTTCTGCATAACGAATATATAAAAGGAACGCCCGATAGTATATTGCCTGAAGAAGATGTTGTAGAAGATGTAAAAAACAGTTACACCGTTAAAACATTCTTTAATGCTAGAAAGAATAACGAAGAAATCTACAAGGCTTATTATTGGCAAGGGCAATGTTACATGAAACTTACTGGTCTGAAAAACTACCGGCTTATATACTGTCTTACAAAAACCCCGGAGTCCATTATCGCTGACCTTAAAAAAAGATTTTACTTCAAATACGGCTGTGACGAAGCACATCCTGATTATATCAGGGAATGCGCTGTCATAGACAGGAATCACGACATCAGTATGATTCCGGAAAAAGATAGAATAAAAGTTTTTGAGTTTCAATACAGCCAATCTGATATTGATGCGCTATACAGAAAAATTGAAAAAGGAAGGGAATATTATAACAGTCTTACGCTTTAAAAATATTTTATGAAAGGAGTATTGAAATATAAAAATGGTTGGTTTATTGAATGGCTAGATAGTAAAGCATTAGAATTCGCAGACCATTTAAGGCAATGGCATAGGGTTTCATATAGACTATCAGGGGATGATGTTTTATGGAGTGATATTAAATTAATCCATTGTAAGGAATATGAGTTTGAATTAGATGAAAATAATATTGCTCATATTATCAACCCTCAATCAAGTAAAGAGGATAGTTCAATGTTATCTTTTTTGAAAAAATATATTGCAGAAACACCCAGAGACCAAATTAAAAAAGAATGGGAAGAAGTAGAAAAATTATTTGAGCCAACAATGTATGAAAAATTGGTTACTGAAATTTTATACAAAAATTCTCATGATACTTCGAATGGACTAGAAATATATTATGATAATATTCAAAAAGTTATTGATTTAATTGTTAATCTACATAAAAGTGTGAATCATGGGTAATGTTCTTCTTTATATGCTATTAGGATGGACTATTTTCTTTTTTATAATGGGAATGGCTGATTATATCTTTGGTAAAAAAAGTAAAAAATATAAACAACAATATTTTACTAAGTACCTTCCAGTAGAAGGGGGCTTTAAAAGAGTTGTAAAATCAAATGGAGTCCCTGTTGATTATGAAGAAGAGGTAAAATTATTCCTTTGTTCAAACGAAATTCAAGTTGGTGATACTGTAGCACATAAGGATGGAAGAAAAATAAAAGTATCAGGCTTTAATCAGGTTAAAAATACTAAATGGAAATGGAAAGATATTATAATTGAGTCTGCTATCAGTGATGCGCCTAGTATATATCTTGAAGATTGCTTTAAAATAATAGGCGAAATTAAATTAATAGATGAAAAATCATTAGGTGAAATATCATTTTAAAAGAGAACGATGGCAATCAAAATAAAATACGAGGCTAGGCTTAAAAAAGGCATAAAAAGAAAACCTTACGGGTTAAATCGTGTCTACAAAAAGGGAACGGTTATTTATGATTGTACTGAGAAAGTATTTGAAAAACTTACCGCAGATAATATTCATAACAAGACCAATTTAAGCATTTGCGAAGGCTATGGAGTTTATGAATATTTCGACTTAGAAGATATTGAATTTTTTAGAGTCGAAACAGTAACAACTACAACAGATTTTAGTGTAAATTTAAAAACAAAATAATTTTATGTTTTGCTCAAAAACCGGTCAGACTTGCCAAAATACAGGATGCTCCTATGGACGATGCATATTGGCGATGCCTAACCCAATAATAATTTATAAAATTGAACCGCTTCTCCCAGATGGGGTCACAGAAGAAGAACAGTTATGGGACGAGCTTTTAGATGAAGCTGCAATAGAAATTCCAATTACGATTCAAGATGGGGCAGTAAAGGCTTTTATTCTTTGGCTCCGGGGCAAAGAAAATTATAAATTAAAAAAAGCCGGTACATTAGAAGGTAGATGTCAGCAACTTTAGGTGACTTTATTATTAAAGGAGTTAATGGAGAATTTTATCCATGTAAACCCGACATCTTTGAAAAGACTTACGAACCTGTAATTTAATTCTCCAATATTTAATTTAAAAATGTAGTATGCAAATTGATTCAATTAAAAAAAGAATTCATGGGTTAAGGGTTAAGAAAGGGTTGCGAAATAGTTGGTTAAAGGCATGTATAAAAAGGAATAATCAAGGTCAAGCTGAAATGGCAAAAAAGGATATTGAAAAATATAACAATCAAATAAAATCAGAATTAGAATTTTTGGACTATCAATTAAATAAAACCACTAAACAATAACAAATGAACAAAGAAATAATTGAATTAGCCGAAAAGCTGCAACAAGATTGTATTAATGAACTTTCAAAAGATGGCACAATAAATCCTAAAATTCCTACAAAATGGCTGTTCACTAAACTTGCAGAGATGCAGCTAAGGATTGATGAATTAGAGAGTAAAATGATACCAAACAGAAACAAGTAACCATTTAAAATTTAAATAAAATGTCAACTTTTACAGAAAGGTTAATAGCTGAAGAAACTGAACTGAATGAAGCCATTGCGTTAAGTTGAATAGCAAGTAAAGAACGTTGAGCCTTGGATATTTTTAAAATCCTCACTTTGAATAACTTGAACAAGGCGATTTATGGGAATGTTTTAGTAGTGATGCTCATAAAAAAGAAACAGAAAGAGCAAAAAAAGTTTTTGGAGAAAAAATGCGAGAACATAAAATTGAATGGCGTTCCATGTTAAAATTTTCTTAAAGAGCGCAATAATTTTTTTTATTTTAAAAATAGAATTACCTTTAATCTCTCAATGAGAAAAAACTTACATACTTGGTGTTTTACGTTTACAAAAAATAAGCGGAGAGCATGGTGTGTAAAAGACTGTTAAAAAAACAAGACTTTCAAAAACAAGCCCCGCATCAAAAATGTGGGGCTTTTATTTTTTCGTAATGCGTGGGTAGTATAATGGTAATACAATGGTCTCCAAAACCATGAGCTTAATGCTCTATGAGAGTTCGAATCTTTCCCTGCGTGCAAAAAAATGAGCGGGTAGCCAATGTTGGTGCAGGTGCATGTCCGCAAAACATGTTAAACATGAGTTCGATTCTCATCCCGCTTTCAAAAGGGTACGGTAGCTCAGTTGGTAGAGCAATGGACTGAAAATCCATGTGTCGGCAGTTCAATCCTGCCTCGTACCACAAAATTTGCGGTCAAGTCTAAAAAAAAAGTTAAATTTTAGCTTAAAATGATTAATTTTATGCAGTAAAACAACAACTACAACATGACCAAGTTGAGCATCGCAGCGAAAGCAGCAATTGGAATAGGTATTTCATTGCCCGTTATTGTAGGTATCTACTTAGTTATCAAATATCTAAAACCCGTAGCAATCCCAGCCAAAACAGCAATCCCAAATACAAACGGCGTTCTCCCAAAAACAAATAAATCAACAGGTGGTACTGGGGCGGGCACAGCATCATCCAAAATGACATCTGCTACGGCTGCCACTTCAGGATGTACATTCCCATTACAAGTTGGGTCTAACAATCCGTGCGTAGGACAATTACAAGATGCATTAGGAGTCACTATTGATAATGATTTTGGTAGCCAGACACTTGCTGCCCTAACTGACCAAACAGGATTGACTGCTATAAATTCATCAGACATACTAAATTCGACTATTGACAGCATCGTTTCAAATGATAATAACAGTGTTACAACAAATACAAGTGCTGCAAATGCTATTATCTTTTCTATGACTAGTCAATCATTTGCTTATACTAATTTACAGTCAACAACAAATAGTGTTTGGAATCAAGTACAGCAATCAGGAAGCGATTGGGTTTCTGCCGGGTATCAAATATCAATGCCGACAGGGGCAAAAATGAGCCTCACAGACTATGCTCCACAATCGGTTGATAGTAGCAATGGGAATCTTATTGTATACTGTGGCACTGGGGGGAATATGGGTTATTGGAGCGTAGACCCAACAACAGTATCATTAGTTTAAATAAATCAATATGACGTTAGAAGAAGTAACAGCAGAAGCGCAGAGTGGAACATACTCACAATCGGTACAAGATGGATTGACTGCACTTTTAGCCAAAGGAGGCTTAATCGCTCAGTCAGATATTAATGCTCTTAATCAGCAAATGATGAATGAGAAAGAAGCATCACTAGCTAACCTGAGTGTTCAAAGCACCAATAACGTTTACTTGTATGCTGGAATAGTTATATTGGCGATAGGTAGCATTTGGTTAATTTTAAAAAAATAAAAAAATGGACACGAGCAATTTAGTTAAATTTTCATTGATTTTTGGTGGCGGGGTCGTCCTGTTTTATTTACTAAGACCAAAAGCCCCGGTTAATTTGGCTGTTAATCCACAGCCAGTAAATGCAAAATCATTTGATGCGGCACCGAAATCTAATGTGCCAATAACAATGGAAAATGCCGACATCGTTGCTAATGCATACGCAGCAGCAGTTATGGCTGGGGAACCACCAGCACAGCTCAATGAATTAAACAAAGAGTGTATGAAAGATTTTGGCATGAAATGTTATATGGATAAAAATAGCAAGCTCATTGTTTGTGATTCAAATGGAAGCGTAGTCCTTACAAAATAATTTCTTATTACAACAACCACACAACAACATGATAAAAACATTAATAATTTTAGGAATACTCGGCGGAGCAGCGTACTATTTCTACAATAAAAATAAAGCAAAAATTCAGGCTGCTCAACAAGATGCATCTGCGCTGAAATCAACTGTTTCGTCTTTGTGGTAATTAATTAAAAAAACAAACCAGTGGTAATTACAGCAAACATAATAACCCATTCGACCCCTGCCGTATCAATCAACACCGGGTCTACCGTATCTTACGAACAACTTGTAAATTCACTAGGAACACAGGTATATAAAATTCGTGGATACTATATTTATTGTTCTGTTTTCTCGCAGCTTATAAGCCAAATACTATATAACCGCTATGACATAAATGGTAATAGTAAAAGCCTGACAATCGCTCAAATGTATGACCCTTACATGTACACAAACTCAATGTACGTAGATACGGAAGCATACGATGAATCCATTGTACTTAACGGGAATTCAAGCCTCGCTACTACATTACTGCCAAATTCTTACATCCAAATACATTTTTATTGCAAGCGTGTTACGAACTCGTTTGGCAATAACTTAAATAATTTCGAAGCTCTTGAAAAAGCTATGGGAACAAAATTCTTTAGCTACGGAACTACGCCAACTGCTATAAAATCACAGAATGTATCAATCGAAGAATCCGCAACTGTAAAGAATTTTTCTGGGGACGGCTCTGATAGTTCTACCCCGAATAGTGGGTTTGTAGGCATTACGCCTGTAAATAAAATAATAACCCCGGCAATATCAATAGGAGTGTTGGCATTAACAGCGTTGGGTACGTACTATTTAATAAAAAACAAGTAATGGCAAAGCAAAAAAAATACCAAGATTTTGGATTTACGCTTCAGATTTTTAACAATACTGCAATCAACCAGCAGTTAAATATTCTTGGCAATCCGGCTAATCTACTAGATACCGCCAATGCCGTTACTGAATACCAATGGGATGTTACCGGTCTAAATCCAATCGGTACAGTAATGCTTCAATATCAATCTGTCGGTGCCGCATCATTCACCACTTATACAGCATCCGGAGTTACTGATATACCATCACTAGTTGCTGCATTAAATGGACTCGGCATTGGATACTTTAATACATATACAGTAGCAGGAAATACTTACATAAGTACATACAACGATAATTATGTTTTTGGCGGTTTGAGTATTGCTGCATCAATTCAATGGTCATGGCTATTTGCTCCAAGTATCCATAATACGCCTTCTTTTACTATAACTGGCAGTGGAATATCCGGGACTGTTAATTGGGGGGACGGAGTATCTACTGCCTTAATAAATGGAGTCAACTCGCATACTTATACTAACTTCAGACCCCGTGATGTAAGTATCATATATAATGGAGATATTACAGCTTTATCTTTTTTAAATTTAGAGCCAGTATTAGGAGCTGCATTAAGTAACTTTAATTTTAAAACTAAATTATCAAATACTATAACGTCTTTGGTTTTTAGTAACTGTAATACTTTAGGAACTTTTGGCAATCCACCCTATGCCCAGCCGTATGAATATCTATCAAATGGCTTACAAATATTAGAATTATCAGCAGCAGGGATTTTAAATTTTAACACATCTGTGCCATTGCCAAGCACTTTAACTACTTTAAATTTAAGCCATTCTATTGATACGGCGTTCGCTCCTACAATACCTTTACCTAGTGGCTTACAAATATTAGATTTATCAAAAAATAATCTTAATACTGCTGGCATTAATACCTCCTTAATTTATATAAATGCATTGGGATATTCCGCTCCATTTAGTTTGAACATTACAACCGTACTAGGAGGAGTACCACCAACAGGAGCAGGATTAGCAGCCAAAAATGCCCTTATTTCAAGAGGCTGTACCGTAATTACGGATTAACAAATCATTAACAGCATATATTTGTAATACAAGTAAGGTTGCTTTACCTTTATGTAGTAAACAAATAAACAAAACAAAATGAAAAATTTATCAATACTTTTAGCTGTAATTTTTACATTATTTTCTTGTACAAAAACACCGATTATCCCACCGATAAAACAGGTAAAGGCACCTGCCATTTGCTTTGAATGGAGCTTCACCAATAACTCTACTAAAGAGATTTCGTCAAATGGAGATTCAGGTACAATTAATTGGGGTGATGGGACAAATAGCCCAATCGTTGCTGGCACAAACAATCATGCTTACGCAATAAGCGGAAGTTATACTGTTTCAATTTACACAAATGGTAAATTTTCGCACTTAATTTTGAGTAATAATTACTTAACTGATTTCAATCCGCTTATTCTACCAAGTTGGTTGCAGGTATTGGGATTGTCGTACAATAATTTAACTACTTTCGCTCCATACATTTTCTTCCCACAAGGATTACAACAAATACAGTTGGGAGACAATAAACTAACTACATTTAATCCTTTTTTCGGATTACCAAGCGGATTGAAGAATTTAGACCTTGATAGAAATGACTTAACAGGGTTCGACCCAATAGGAGTTGCTTTACCTATCGGATTAACTACCCTTGATGTATCAGGGAATAAATTGAATACGGATTCAGTAAACTCAATATTAATCGCCTTAAATAACATTGGATATAAAGCTACCCCTACACCTATTGGAAGAATACCAATTACGTTATTTGCCGAACTTTCACAGAATCCAGCAGCACCGCCAACAGGTGCAGGAATCATTGCAAAGGATAGCTTAAATGCACGCCGTTGCAGAATATCAACAAACTAATTTATCGAGTCTGAGTTGTATCATAATTTCTGATTAATAACTACCTTTGCTAAATAATGGCAAAACAAAAAAAATATCAAGACTTCGGATTTACTCTGCAGATTCAGAATAATACAGCAACTATCCAGCAATTGAATATTCTTGGGAATCCGGCTAACTTATTAGACACTGCAAATGCAACCACAGAATATCTATGGGATATTTCTTCCATAACAACAAATTCGACTATCACGCTAGAATATAAGGCAAATGGCGACCCGACTTTTAAAATATTTACAGCGTATGTATCTGGCGGAGCAGACAGTATTGTAGCTGCTTTAAATGGACTTGGGATAGGATATTTTACTGCTCCAACAATAGGAGGAATTACAACCCTTAACACCTACAACGACAATTATGTTTTTGGAAACATTACCGTAACCACTCCACAATTTACGCTTACATTTAATTCAAGTGGATTGCCTATTTCATTTACAATCGGGTCGACTGATTTTTTTGTAGCATCAGTAAGTTGGGGTGATGGAAGCGTAGATAATTTTTCAGGCGCAAATACTTATGTCCCTACACATACTTATGCAGTCGGAACTTTTACGGCAACGGTTGACATCTCTTCAGCAACATTAGACTTTCTTAATATCGGATTCGATACAATTCCATTGACTAGTTTTGATTTTTCTAGCTTAACTTCATTAGCACAAGTAGCATTTAAAAGTACGTTGACTAATTTCAATCCGACTGGTGGATTCCAAAATACAACAGAGCTTGATTTTATAAATTCCACGTTGCTTTCTTATAATCCGGCTTTACAAATGCCTAATTTACAGACATTATTAATAGACAATGACCCTGCGCTGACAAGTTTTAATCCGACTGTCCCTATGCCGTCTTTAAATAATTTAATTTTGCAGAACAATGGATTAACGAGTTTTAATTCAGCAATAATTCCTACAATATTCCCTCAATTCACAATACCGGGGATAGCAAATCAACGATTTGATTTATCACTAAATCAATTACCGGTAACAGATGTAAGTAATATTCTTATTGCATTTAATTCTTTCGGGCTGACTGCTCCTTTTTATTTGTATCTACAAGGACAAACTCCTGCAGCACCGCCAAATCCTGCCGGGCTTGCTGCAAAAGTAGCACTCCAATCAAGAGGCTGTATTGTGTTTACGGATTAACACACCTTTAACACAGTTTATTTGTAATACAAGTAAGGTTTATTTACCTTTATGTAAACAAAAAAACAACACAATGAAAAAGGTATTATTTTTATCAGTTCTAACTGTAATGTCATTTATAGTAATGTCATTTACGTCTTGTACGAAGGAAAATCTTAATTCAAGACCAACGGCTACAACTCCATTTACGCTTACATTTAATTCCAACGGGCTGCCTGTCTCATTTACGATGGGAACATTAAATTCGTTTACTGCATCAGTAAATTGGGGGGATGGCAATGTATCCAATTTTTCAGGAGCAAAAGCCTATGTACCTACACATACTTATGCAGTCGGAACTTTTACGGCAACGATTAATGTATCCTCTTATGAATCCTATTTTGATATAGAATTAGATACGATACCTTTAACGAATTTCGATTTTCATAACATGCCAATATTGAATATAGTAGCATTTGAACACACTCTGACTAATTTCAATCCGACTGGTGGATTCCAAAATACAACAGAGCTTGATTTTATAAATTCCACGTTGCTTTCTTATAATCCGGCTTTACAAATGCCTAATTTACAGACATTATTAATAGACAATGACCCTGCGCTGACAAGTTTTAATCCGACTGTCCCTATGCCGTCTTTAAATAATTTAATTTTGCAGAACAATGGATTAACGAGTTTTAATTCAGCAATAATTCCTACAATATTCCCTAGCTTAACAATACCGGGTACTGCAAGAGTATTTGATTTATCACGAAATAAACTATCGGTAACAGATGTAAGTAATATTCTTATCGCCTTTAATTCTTTCGGGATGACTGCTCCTTTTTCATTATACCTGCAATGGCAGAATCTTGCTGCCCAACCAAATCAAGCTGGGCTTTTAGCTAAGGCAGCTCTTCAGGCAAGAGGATGTACTGTATTTACGGATTAACTAACCTTTAACACAGTTTATTTGTAATACAAGTAAGGTTTGCCTTACCTTTATATAACAAAGTTAAAACAACAACAATGTCAACAATTTCAAACAAACATCTTGAAAAATATAGCAGGCAAATTGCAGCTATGAGAGAGATGGATATGGAAGATTCTGAAATACAGTGATAATGATGGCGACCCTAAAATTGAGACCCACAACCTAGCTGACAAAATTCATAAAGTCGGTGATGGCACATGGAATTACGGTCTGTACAAATCAAAAAAATAAAAATGAATATAGAACAACTTACACCCGAACAAATGCAAAAAGTTATTGAAGAAGATTACCTCAACGAGGCTATTTGCAAGGTACAAGACATGAATAATAAAAAGGAAACGAAGCAATTAGAGCAAAAATTAAAAGCTGTAATATTAAAAGCAGTTAAAGATATTATCAAGTCTGATAGTTTCTTATCAGCCGAGTTGCAATTGGGGAATATAATTATAATCCAGAGAATCAATACAACCAAACTGTATCTAGCAGAACAACAACCGGAACATACGGTTCTCGAAATTCCTTGCATTAAAATTACTGAGAATGTTTTCAAGGGTACAACTTCTGGGCGTGATTCACATCGAAATAAAATTTCGACAAAATTGAAAAAGACCGGATTCGCTTATTTGGACTGTGGAGAATATTCCGGGGTTTATGTACTTACATCTTCTACGATGATAAAATTGCTTACCCCATGACCCGACAAACAATAAACTTCAGGAAAATAGCGTCAACTTGGTGGCAATCAAAAACTCTTGAAGAAAAAACTGCCTTATTCCAAAAAGCATTTAGCACTATGCCGAATGTAGAAGATGTAAATGTGTTGCGAATATCAGTTAACAGTATTGAAGATATTTTTTTATCAGAATATCCACCTACTCCAATCTCTTTCACACTTGGCGATTACAGCATTCACGAATTCATGGGGTACGAATATATTTCTAAAAACGCTCATGAATCCGCATACGAAAATTTTGGGTGGTGGAAAAAGGGTACTTATACAAAAGATGCAGACCCGATACATAATTTAAATTTTGCCGGGATTAATGCATACAACTATCGTGAATGGAATAATTTAATTCCTGTTATCAAAAAAATAAAAACACTGGAAGAAGACTTCCCAATGTCCGAAGCAGTTTTAAATATGCAGCTATGGGAAGATATTGAAACTGTTTATGAGACCGTAGTTGAATTTATTAATTTATATAACTTTCTATCATGAGAGCCATTGGGTATGCTACTTCTGCCGCAGCGAGCAACGCTGCGCTTTTTAAAATAAGTAGTAAGGTAAATAACAATTACCGTACTTTTAAAATGGCTCAAGGCAAAAGTCGCATAAAATGGAGCGTGGATAGTCGGTTTAGATATAGCCCACCATTAAAAGGGATGGATATTGAAAGGAGAAAATACATAGACCCGAATGATGAACGCCCGATTCCACCACAGCCACAGCAGGAAGTAAAAATAAAAAGGGAGTTTAAGTTTGGGGAACTAGAATTAGAGCGTAAAAATGGATATTTCAATTGCCCATATTGCGAAAAATCTTTTGCGTCATTCCGTCTTATTGAGAGCCATTTAAAGAAAATACATTTTACTACCACCATTCCTTCAAGTAAAAGCATCTTTAACGACTTAATGATTTCGTTCTTAGAAGCAAAGGCTTATGAGCTTAACACAAATATCGACAATTTGCAAATTGCTATCCGGTTAAACGATTGGGGCACCGAACTAGAGTTTAAACTATTGTCGAACTATGAAATTCTTAAAGAAATTAATTTAGAAAAAATAACTTATCGAAAAAATATTGAAATAACGAAATCAATTTTTATTTCTTCTAATAAATACAATGAATTAATCTACCCGTTATTGTATAATGCAATGGTAGAATATCAAAAGGGGCACGACCTTAAACAAGTAATAATCATGAGATTTTATCCTGATGCTCAATATATGTACATGTTATACAGTGGTACTGATTTTGTTGCTTATATTAGTTTTAATAAATTTTTCAAAAAGTTATCTAAAAAAATAAATGAATTGTGTCCATGAGAACCATAGGAACTGCCCGTATGAAAAAAAAGGTCGTAGTCTACACAGACGCATCATTTAGCCAAGACCTACATGTTGCTGCCTGCGGATATTGCATTTTACTTGATGAAGAAATGATTAAACACGAGGTTACTTTATACGAAAATGTATTAACTCCAACAGAAGCGGAGCGATTGTCAATACAAGATGGGATTAAATCTGCATTAGGAATTAAAGGAGTCCGGGCTATTGTTATAAATACAGACTGTAAAACATTAAGCGATGAATGTAAGGCAAGCCGGGAAAAAAATACCAAAAACAAAGAGCTAAATGACACTATCCTTTTTATCAATAGCATAAATATTGGACTCACTATAAATTACATACGAGGACATAATGGGCATACTTACAATGATTTTATAGACCGGTCTTGCCGACATCATTTACGTAAACTTGTAAAAGAAAAAAGCTCCCCTAAAAAGGAGAGCTAGTATATGAAAAAAAGCCAAAGAAAAAAATTTAGAATCCAATAATAACATTTACGTTACCTGACAACCATTTAATTACAATCCCATCCAAAGGAGATGCAGTAGATGAAGATTGGAAATTTGCACCTTGCCCAGCCGTTAAAGAAACCGCCGTAGAAGGAACGATAGGCGCAGAAGTTCCATTCCCAAATGTACCAGATGCTTCAACTGAACAGGAGCTACTTGCCATAGGAACTACAGATACGAAACTCGCATTATCATTTGCATTTATTGAAATAACACCCCCGAATGCATCAGACCCAGTTAGTGTGTATGTAAAGAAAGTCATAGTTGTTGTGTTTATATGTTATGCATCGCCACTCATGAGCTTTGTTTTTGTAAATCCATTAACACCTCTTCATCAAATATTTCATCAAAAGAAATTCCTTTTTTACAGACTTCGATAGCGATAGGGTCTTCGCCGGGCTTCCATGCCCAAAATATTTTTTCGCCAGCAATGTCGTCATAAAAATCAATTGCTTCTTGGGCTACTGAAAAATTTATGCCGTTCACCTGAAACTGCATACCTTCTTCAAATTCGTCCGGGAACCCTTCTCCCTCAGCGTATATTGTCTGTACCAGTTCCGAATCGTTATATAAAAACAGCGAAATATTCTTTTTATATTTCTTGACAGCGAATCTGGATTCGTTCTTAACCAGAGATGGAACACACATTACCTTTACTTTATCCAACTCAATGCCGTTTTCTTTAGCTAACCTAACCAATGCCGTCTGAATAAATGGGATTGCCATATTCCCAATACTCCCGCCGAAATTAATTTTAACACCCAACACCTGATTAAAAGTATACTCTTCTTTTGGCTCGTAATCTTCACACATGTGATAGGAGTTTTCAAGAGCTATTGCGTATACCATTTTACCATCTTGTATTTGCCCAGTAGGAACTTGGTTCAACTTTAATCCCAATAGTAATTGGATGTCATCGACTTTTTTGCCAACTTTTTCTGCATACTTTTCGCAGGCATTATACATAAATTTCTTAGATTCGCTTTTTGCAATGTCTAGCATAACTTATATTTTTTTATTTTCTCTTTTCCAAAATTACATAAAAAAATTATAAAAAAATTAACAATTATCTAGCAACTACAATCCAGACTTATCATCGAACATGTACAATTAATTGGAACGGTTGTGCTGATGAATCCACTTGATATACTCACGTATCCTTGCAGCCCAATAGAGGCATCTTTTTGTTTCGTAGCATACTCCACAATATACACTGCGTTATCTATAATAAATTGAGGGTCTATGTCAAACTCAAATGGAATATCATTATATCCATTAGCCGGGATTAAGAAAGGAGCTACATCTTGTATATACCCAACATTTTCCCCATTAAAATAAAGCTGTAAGATAAATTCTTTTACTGTGAATTGAACGTCTGCAATACTTTGGAATCGGATGGTGACAGTCCCCTTTGCGAGAGTTGACGAAAGTGATTCGATATTAAAGCCCTGTAAAACCCACTGGAAGTCTGTTAACAGAGCAATCTCTGCCATCACAAACTTATAGATACCTAAGCCTATAACTCCAATGCCGGTAAAAATCAATAATTTTTTTAGTATGCCACTTTTCATTCTCTCCTTTTTTTAGTTGGGGGTTTCCATTCGAGCCTGTCTTTATCATTCCAGTAGGTTTCGTATCCAATTCCATCAAGAAATTCTTTCATTATAAATGTCCAATCGCTAGACCCGATTTCTTCGTCATCCTTATGATAGTAAGCTACTTCCTCTGCGGCAAGCCTAATGTCATTTTCAGTAGCCTGCTTTGAATTAATGGCATTCATTCTCATGCCATGATTCAATATTTTCTCTGCTAATGGAGATATGCTCATCCCTCTACCAACAGTGGCATCAATAACTAACTTTCTTTTCGGGGTTTCGCCGCCCTTTGCGAATTCATCATTGTCTTCATTAAATACCGGAGCCTTTGATACTTCTTCTACGAAGTCCAATGGTACTACTCCGGAGCCATGGCATGAAGGACACTCTTCTTCACCGAGATGTTCATGACAAACTGGGCACATTTGCAAATCATTATTTACAACTTCACCGGTGCAGCAGGAAATAAAACATTCGCCTGACCCCCCACAAGTAGGACAGGTCATAACATTATCTGTTCTTTCAATAGCCCAATCTCTTGCATCTTGTAAACTTTCTGCTTTATATGTACAAGCCCCTTCTCTATTTACAACATAAAAAGGCATCCCGCCTTCTTTTGCTGATGCAAAAGACCCGCCGTTACCATCGGCATTTTTTAAAATCCAATAATCGCCAATGCGCTCTCCTTCGTTATCCGGCGTTGGAGTTTCTCCGCCCTTAGCAAATAAAGGCTTTACCAATCCGTCTCCGATAAAATACCCGCCAATTGCGGCAATTATTAGTGGTATCATAATTTTATTATTTTAATCGTCCTCTGCAAAGATAGCCTGTGTTGGCGAAATCAGTAACCAATAATGACCATTCCCTGTTCCCTTATATTCCCGAGAAAACCATCCACGATAAATCCCATCCTCTCCTAATTTTGTACTTACTGAATTATCATACCCGTGTTCCCAATGATAAGAATAATCTTGTTTCTTTTTCTGCAAGCTGCTTCTGTGCATACTGAGGCATACCGGCAGACTTCATCGTGATAGTTTTATGAACCTCAATTTGGGGCAATCCCATTTCTCCGGCTATCCTCCAAGACTCATGATAGCCTTTACCTTCGGTCGCTTTTTGGAAATCATAAAGTTTAACTTTAGAATATTTAAAGTCTTTGTTTAAATCTTCCCAAAGATTAGGGTGCTTGTTTTTTCAAGAAACATTCTTTTTGTTTCCATAAGCTGCCAAATATTAATGACTCTACTATCTTATTGTCAAGTATCATATTTTTATTTATTTAAGTCGGGATTAACTTATTTTTAACTTGCTTGTTGCTTATCCAAATATTATCTTTGTCTCACTACACTAAAAATAATTTTTGTTTTGTTTAAAACAAATTATTCGACCCCTGTTTCTACAGGGGTTATTTTTTACTAAGATGCTTTACAACAAGGACAATTCCTACAAATCCCAATGCAAGAATAATCCCATTTTTTAAATTAAGGTCGTCTGATAAATTCATAAAATTTTTTTAAGGTTTTGCGGCATGGTAGCCAAGAATTACGATAGCGATTACGCACACAGCGATTCCGCCCCAAACTACGGTTTTGTTTTGCAATAAATTATTCATGGTATATATTTTTAAAATTGGTATGTAATTCCTTTTGTTGTCAATAATGCATTGAATCCTTGTATTTCACAATTTGCAGACTGGGCAGTAATTGCTGCAGATAAAGAGACATTCGTGTAATTACTTTCCAGCCATCCTTTATCAATAGTCCTTACACCCCATGCTATCTGAAGTTTCAAGAAGTCGGCATTGTTAACTAACTGATTCAGGATATTATAAACAAATGCGCCACTATCGCTATACTCACATGTTGGGAATGGGACTGCAAATGAAAAGTCCTTACCTGTATATTCCTGCGTAATGCTATCAGCCCAAGTTGCATATTGTGTATCCGGGAATGTTGGAAGTTCAGGTTGACCGTCAGGCGTTGTTGTACCGGTAGTTAAATTATTTAAATCACTAGCGAATCCACTAACTTCTTTCTGTGCTTTTGCAAGATTTTGATGGTTCTTTACGGCTTTTATTATTTCAACAACAGAATACGTAGTAATGCCAATAGTCGTAAACACAACTACGCCTCTCCATTTTCCAAGCCCGTTGTACCAATCAAAAAGTGAATGATGTTGCTCTGCCATAAATTTATGAATTAATATTTTCGTCTATCTTAGACCCAATTAACATACCAACAATTCCTAGTCCTAATGCAATAAAAGCCGTCTGAGCAAAAGGTCTTTTGTTTTTTGCCATCCAAATTATTCCGCCTACAATACCGCAACTTCCGAGTAAGGAAGCGGCTGTAATATTTCTCTTCATTTGCTACTTAACTGGTTCTGGTTATTATTATTCTGAAATACCTTGTCCTTCAATTTTGTTATATCAACACTCTGTCCTGCATTCACCTTTTTTAATTCCTGTACATCGGATTGCGTTGATTGGATTTCATTATCCTGTATCTGGTCAGTCTTTGTTGTTGTTGCAATGAACGAATTAATATGAAAGGCAAATCCAAATACTCCCATAGCTGCTGCCGCACCAGCTACTTTTATGAATTCTATAAATACGCTTATAAAATTCAGTTTTGCTTTTTGATTGTAATTAGTCATGTTTAGATGTTTTTATAGGTTTTTATAGGTTTTCTGTAGGTAAAGGATAATATAAGCAACTAACTAAAAATATACTTTTTAAATTTGTCGGGTTATCCCAACTTTTGAATCCTGCGCATTCAATGTACTTATATCGGATGTACTTAAAAATCTTATCAAAGCTCCGGTAAGATTACCTGTATAGTCCGCATCAAATATATTCCCCAAGCCAGTACTAACAGTTCTCGTTCCATACGCTTTTACAAGTGCATCAAAATCTGAATCCGATTGCAATAAAGAAAAATTATTTAAGACAGACGATGTATCTGTAGTATATCCGCTTAGCGCATTAAAAATGTCGTCCGCCATCTGTTTGAAATTAAGCCCACTGGTAGTAAAGGCTCCCGTTACCGGGTCTTGGGTCTGTGGCTGAGATAATGTTCCGGCACCATTAGGATTACCGTCACCGAAGGCTTTATTTGTTACAACAGGCGAGTTCTTTGGTCTTAAAATAAAATAAGCAACTGCTCCCAATCCTAATACCACTCCACCTATAATTAATGCCTTCTTGTGCATCAATACTTTCTTCATAAATTCATTGTTCATAGTCATTTTTTTTAATTATTGGACTTAGATTCTTTTACACCATCAAGATAATGAGTAATATCAGATAAATCACTTGAAGCCCTTTCTGCTTTTGTTACAACCCATGCTGGGACATCATTATCGCCTTTTAAAGTATCAATTAATTCTTTACTGTGGTGCATTATCTCTTTGGCTTTTATTTCAACCATTTGTTCGTTTTCAAGCTCCCCGCCCTTTGCAAATTTAAGCACAGGATTTTTCAGCCCATCCCCGATAAAATAACCTCCGATTGCTGCGATAATTAATGGTATCATTTAATTTTATTTTTCATTACAAAATATTATTTTTTATTTGTTTTTGCTCTTTGATAATTGGTTGGCTGTAAAATCTTTCAGCCGTAAAATCAAAAAAGAAACCATAAAAACTGAGTACAACTTAGCTTTGTCCGATGCGATTAAATTGACACAACCTGATTAATTTCAGGTGCCACAGCACCAATCCGTTTCATAACAAAGTTCTATTGTTTTCGAAATTATCAATAAAGTTTACAATCCTTTTGTATCTCTGTTCATTTTGTTCAGTAGGAGCATTGATAAATGTTTTTGCAAATACTTCAAATGCTTCTATTCTTGGGTAGCCAAGACCTAAATAAATTAACAGCCCATTCAAATCGGCTTCAACTTCATCGTCCATGTTATCGTTCACATAGAAGTGGCTAAATTCGTGTAACAGGATTGCCATTCTATTTGGGACTGTCATATCTAAGAACTGCTTCTTCGATACTTCGATAACGCCTGTTTCTACATCTATCCTTGCCGGGGTTGTTGCCTCTCCATCTCCGTCATCAATCGTGGGCACATATTTAATGCAGAACATTTTATCGTCTGACTGATAAATCCCACTCGGAGCAGACCCGGCATTGTAACAAAATCTAGTTGCGAATTCTACAAAGCTCTTAACGTAGGGATTTGTAAAATCAATAACATCTAGCTTCTTTTCCAAAGGTTCCTTCGTAATAGATTCTACTGTAAAAGAACTGTCCTGCGTTTCAGGTAAGTTTCCATTATCCTCATTATATAAATATACCAGAACATTGTCTGAGCTTACCGGCATCCTCACAAAAAAAATACTTTCACCTTGGCATGTTTTGTACCGATTTGTGAAAGTAGTGTTCGGTTGGTCGGCATCAATAACTTTTAGCCGGAGCTTTACCGGTGAAGGGGCAAAGACTTTTATGACCAAAGTTATTTCCTCATATTTTGTCGGTACATTATATATCATTGTATATCATAGCATTAATTGGTCAAATCGGGGCTTTAAACTTAGTCCAGTAATATTTAATCTTCTACCATTCCTTGCGGTCTGCATCGGTTCTCCTTCCGCTAACCGATATGGAGGTCTTAACTTATATGGCAAAGAAGACGCATCAAAGTTCTTCGATACCATTGAAGGGTCTAGTACCTCTTGCAAATAAACCTTGCGAGTTGAATAATAAATAACCAGTATGGCAAAAACGCCAACACCGGCATAAATCAAGTGATTTCTGTTCATGGTTATATTACCCTTTCCTTTTCGTATACAAATGATACCCAATTGCTCCGGCAATGATAACTGCTGAAAATATCAATACGGTCGTATTAAGACCCAAGATACTACCAGAAGAAGCTGTCGTCTTCAATTGCAATTGACTCGAATCGGATGCCGAAGTATCAGCAACGGTTGTTGCGTCCGTTGCATCTGCATTCTTAAAGTCTGCTACGGCAGGAGTACTCTTGAACATATCTACATGTGATGCAGGTACGCTCTTAAATACATCCATTTCTGCAGTAGCATTCCCATCAAAAGGGAGTGCTACTGCACCGGTTTTCATCTTAGCCTTATTGTAAACAGCAAGCCATTCTTTGAACGGAAGCTGAGTTCCACTTTCACGCCAGATTTTATTCACCGATTTACTCATGGTTTACCAATTAAGTTTCTTTGTAGGTGTACCGGTAAAAGATGCAGGAGTTGCTGCTGTAGCTGCGGTTGATGCCGTTGCTGCTGCTGGTGCTGCTGCTGGCATTGCTGCTGCGGTAGTACCAATACTTCCACTGCTTCCTTTGTACTTATTGTACGCCCAAAATCCAACTAGTGCTAATGCGGCTACGCCCAAAAGCATTTTCGTGTTTTTTTCCATTTTTGTGGTTTTTAATTTTTAATAACAATTTTTACAAGCCTCGCTACTTGTAGAAGCAGAAGTTTCCTTCTCACTTGAAAAGTAAAGTGCTAAGGCTACAATACCCAAGACTCCTAATATGATAAGAGCTTTGTTCATTGTCTGTTTCCAACGTTTCCAGCGAAGTTTACCTTAACTGGTGTGTTTTTTTGTTCCTGAAGAACCATGTAAATGGCAATACCCACTAGGGCAATACCAAATATTAATTTTTTATTCATGTTAAGAGGTTGAGCTTTTTACAAATGAGCCATTCGCATTGAAAGAAGATACCGTTCCATCATAATAAGTCAGTGTATATCCGCCGGCTCCATCCCAATTGTTGTAATTAGCCTGAACTAAAACAATATTGGTTTCGCCGTTTACATTACCGGTACTATGGTCATATTTACCACCGGGCAAATAGTAGTCCACTTGTCCATCAGGGAAATCAATCTCATAAGACCCTTGTTCTCCCCAATTAGATTGAACTGTTGTCCCCATACTGGTAGTTGCTGCTGGTGGCGTTACTGCCGGAGCTGGTATCCCTCCTGTACTGGCTGCTGCTGCTGTTGCCGGAGCTGTCAATAAAGTACTATTAGTAACCGGAGTTACTGATTTTTTCTGAGCAGGTGCAGCAACCGGAGTCGCCTTTGTTGACTTAGAAACAATCAATACCAATATTGCTGCGGCTGCGACTGCACCACCTATGATATACATTTTTTTCTTTTCCATGATTAAACTGTTTTTTGACCTGCTTTCCAAGCCTTACTGATAAGCCAAACGGTAACGAATAAAACTCCGATAGAAACGGCAATACCACCTGCTGATTTTAATAAATCCTTATTCATAAAAGAATTTTAAATTTAAAAATGGAATTACGCCGTAAACGGTGCATTCTTTTTCTTGTTGTTACTGTACCATAGGTATCCAGCAAGAGCAAGGATGCCAACGCCAATAATAAGTTTGTGATGCTTTTTCATGTTTGTTGTTTTTGTTGTTTAAAATATGGGTTAAAAATTTTTGTTATTTCTTACAATAAATACTCTTGATATTGCTCCGCCTATTACAGACCCAATAAATGCCGACATAAGCAAACTCTTTCCTCTGCCAAATCCGATAAATAATCCTATTCCGCCCCCGATTGCTGCTCCTACAAATGTACCTTGTGTCGCTTCGTCAAGAACCGTCTTTGGGTCTTTTTCCTTATTCTGCTGATTCAGCGTTAAAAAATCTTTAGCGTACACATTACAAATTTGATAATAATAAATAAATGCCTAAAGCCCCGATAATTAAAATGGGGACTTCGTTCATATCTAAAGTTTGATTATCCGGACTTAAATCTATTTCACATCCAAATCCATCTCCGATATAGCCACTGCTACTATTTGAAGATGTTGAGGATATTACTGGTGTAGTTGAAGGTGTAAATAATGGGGCTTGCAAGAAATCCCACTGATGCACGGTAGACGATAAATCGTCAGCACTAAGGGTCGTCATCGCAAGAGGCTGCTCTGCGAAATTCTTATACGTTGGTCTGTATGTTGGTCTATTGTTGTTGTTTGTCATTTTCTTGAAGAAATTATTGCAAAGGCTATGATAGCGGCACCAGCTAAAATATATAAACTAGTCTGATTAATTACGCTACTTCCATCTCCTGTTGCATTTAGTTTTTTACAAGGACAATCTGATTCAGCGAATGAGAGTTGCTTTGGTTGTTCTGGTGGCGGAGGTGGGTTAGTAACGCCTCTCCCTGCAATAACCATTTCGCCGTCAGGATGCAATGCCATCACTTCAGCAAAATCATTTTCATTACCATTTGCGACAATCTGAGTCAAAGTATTGCCAAGCTCATTTAAGTCGTTTATGTTATAATACCCGTGTCTCTTACAGAGTTCAAATGCCGCATCCGGGTTAGACTCAGCGATGTACTGATAGGTGGTCAAGGTATTAAAGTTTTTTGTGGTTTAAAAAAAGGGTGGTGAAATGCACCACCCTCTTTATTTACTTTGCAAGCTATTTTGCGATTAGCGTACAATGGTAGGAACACCGGAGATGTTCGGATTACCATAAGTCTGAGCAACACTTGAACCTTGCAAACCAGAAGCCAAATTGATATTTGTGCTTGGGTAGAAGTGAACACGAAATTGCGCAATTCCCAAAATGGTAGAGAACGTCAGCTTGGTGAAACCATCAATACTGTACAGTTGCTTAACCGAAACAATATTTGACTGTTGCTGGTAAGGGTCAATGGTCGGAACGATTGTTCTTAAAGACTGATTACCATTAGCATCCTGAGTGTTCAGGGTGAATGTTTGTGTAATCTGAGAAGAAGGACCGGCTACGCTCTCAATGTAAGTAAGACCTACGCTGAAAGGTTGAGTCATTGACTGATACAAAAACTGTTGGTAAGTCACATTACTAATAGCAGAGCTAATAGTTACGTTTCCGATAGTCAAACTTCCGTTTGAAAAACCAGCGTTGTTGATGTATGTGTACGCACCCAATACGTCAAAAGCATTAACAGCAGTCGCCGAAGCGTTGGTGATAGCGATAATGTACGGTTGAGATTGTGCAGCACTTGCACCGCCATCGGCGGGAAGTTGCCTGTTACCTACTGCTCCAGTGTAGTTCTGGAACTGTTGAGGTTGTTGACCAGCAAAATTCATGTATTGCTCATTTGCTTGGTGTCTTGCGTTTTGAATGTAATTGCGAACTGACATTGTTTGTTGTTTTTGTCGGTTTTAAAAATTGTTTCGTTCATTGTCTCAGGGGGCTGACTACGACAACGTAATCTTTACCTTCAACGTGTGTCCGAACTTTGCAAAAAGTTGAAGACAACCTAAAAATGAAACACAAATTTCACATTAGATTTACAATACCAAAATTAATTATAAAAACTGAATGCCGTACTGGCATTCAGACATTTATCGTCATTGCGTTTATCGTGATTATGTTGCAGATGCAACGAAAATAGATACGTTTCGTTGAGTTTAGCTTTACGACTTTTTATAAGTCATCAATTGCCTTTTCGCTTCAGCCATTGCGGTCTGAGGATTGTATACTTTTTTGCCCATTTCGTCTCTTTCTTGGAGTAGTGGATTTATAATGGCTCTGTAATTTTTGCGGATATAAGCATTTACGGCATTTTCGAAATCTTGGTCAGAGAAATTCCCATAAATAACTTCGTCATCTATATCGACATAAACGAAAAATCTTTTATCGCCCTCGTCATATTTTTGATTTATCATCATTTCGGCAATAGATAAATACTCAACCTTGTCCTCGAATTTTAACCGGTGCCTACGAACAGTGTCAGTAAATTTATGAAGACGGATAATATTTACGTTCTGCCACACTTTCGTGGTGATACGACCTATTGACTGGTAATGCATAATAATATCAACACCTATATGTCTATTAGTACAGATAGCTCCGACTAAATCATTCGGCATTGTATCAGAAATGTATTTATTAACGTCCTCGATAAGTAGCACACCATTTTTGAATGTTTCTAAGACCCCAAATAACACATCAGCTAATTCATTAAGAGTAAACCTCTTCCCATCAGGGCGAAATGGTCTAATTCTTCTTATCTCCGCCAATGGATGCATAGAGAAAATCTCAACATTGTCGGGTGAAATAGGTTTAAACTGGGTGTACTCATCATTAACGTCAAGAATCAACGTCTTGCGTGGAGGATTGCCGGCGAGTAAAGCCCGTAGCATCTTTTCCGTCTGGTAAGTTTTACCACACGATTTTCTTCCTACAACAACAAAAAGTTTAGCATCACGCATTATTTTTTATTTATAACCCCAAATCTGGTTGATGTTTTTGGATACTACTTCTTTTTTTAGAAGGAAGGATTATTGCATCAGGCTTAACTCCTCCGCCACTAGGCTTCGTGGTCGCTTCTGTTGCCGTTGCTGCTGGGGCTGCCGGAGCTGGCTCAGGCTGCGGAGTTGGAGCTTGCGATTGTTGTGGCTGTGGTGGCGGTGGTGGTGGCGGTGGTGCATATTGGTTTTTAGTCGCATCTTTGATGGAATCAATCATATACTTCATTTGCGACCGTTGTTGATACCATAATATCCCTTTCAACCCAATGTCCTGCGAAAATTTAAATAAAAGCATCTGTTCATCAGAAATACCAATGCCACGAGCTGCAAGAACTTTCTCCAACAATGGAGTTACCTCTTCTTTAAACTCATCTGACACCTGTAGGGTCGTCCCAGCCTGTTCATTATATTCCTTAAAAAACTCTCCTGCACGAATCTTCTTACCATAATCATAATCAATAGTGGCATTAAGATTTATTTCCCCGGCAAGCTGCATCTTATTTAGCTTGTTTTCTGAAACAACAAGTCCTTTATTGGCAAGGTTGTGCATCCATTCATATCCCTGCATGATTAAGCCAGCTACGTGTGCTGCAGCCATCTGTGTATCTTTCTTCCCCATGTACTTCATCTGCGGATTAATAGGCTCCGGTTTTGGCGGAGGAGGAGTCTTTGGCTGTTGTGGCTGCGTTGGTGGCGGAGCTGAAAATGTAGGTTCCGGAATAGGCTTCGTAAAGTCAATGCCGCTTGTATTTATATTTGGTTTTGTATACGCCTTTGGGATTACTTGTTCGTTAAGTGGGTTTATTGATGGATTAGGAGTTTCTCCGACCTCGGTTGTTACAGGCTGCTGTTGTTGTTTATTTTGATTGTCCATCGTTTATTTTTTTTTCTGTTATCAATAGTTTTATTTTCTTAAAATTCATTTCTAATGTTTTATCAAAATCAGTCTTTGGAACCTTGGGGCGTTTCTGGACTAATGTATAATGCCTACTCAATGCCGACACATCCCGGTTGAAAATCTTTTTCAAATCTGGCAGAGAATACGAATATTCTTCTTTTATAAAATAAACACATAACGATACCGCCATCTTCCGTTCATCGCTTCTATCAATTCCTTTCAATATCCTATCTACTTCTACATCCGTAAGCTCGCTTACAGTTTTCAAAATAAAATCAATGTTATTATCATTTAAAATCAAGGAATGTTGTTTGGCTTCTTGAAGGATTTTGACAGTGTTATCAATCCCTACTTTTTGAATGGTGGTGAATAGTTCATCGAATATTACCATAGATATTGACTGTCCTTGGTTCATGTGTCTTATATTCAATTATTGGTTCAATGCCGTACTAAACTCAATGCAAATATAGTTTAACATTGCTTTAACAAAAAATTATTTTTTTGGGGGAGCGTCTAAAATTTTACCAAATAGATGTTCAATGACTTTACAAGACTTAATATTTTGATAAAACCAAGCCTTGTCAACGACCCTAAGAGTAAGCTCTGGATAGTATTTGCGGAAGCGGGAAATTTTTGTAGCGCATTTTGATGAAAGGAATCCTTTTGTTTCACAGTATTCTATTGACCCATTCAAATGTGTTATCCTAAAATCAGGCAAGTATGACCGAACCCCACGCTTTATGGCATTAAACCAGAAGCATTGTGGTTCATGCTCCCAATCTAATATCTTTCCTTCCTGTTTTAATTTTGCGAGAAAAATGGCATAGTAGTATTCCCAAGAAGAGCGGAAATATATTGGCGGTTTGTCGCCAACGATAGCCCAGAATTGCTTGTATGCAGTATCTTTTAGACCTAACTTATCTTTTACAGATTGCGGTAATTGATTGATATGCGTTCCCACATTATTTTCTTTATCCTCCAAAAGAAGTTATTATCAGATGTTTGTTATCATCCCATAACTTGTAGATGATAGCAGCCTCTAATATTATTATTGCTATAAGTATGATATTTCTTTTTGGTGCCATGTATTTTTTTATTAATGCCAAATTGGGGCATAAGCAGGTTGTATTTGTGCTGTGAGAGCAGAAGCAACTCCAGATTGCCCTCCTTGCCCCGGTAAAGCTGTTGCTTGTGTAGCCACTGATTGTCCTCCTTGTCCTTGAATTGGCTGTGCCATTGCCGATGTAAAGAAAGGCATTGCTGCTAATGTTGAAGTCCCAATTGTTCCAGTAGATTGTTGAGAGAACATCGCAGATTTACTGCCATTTATATAATATATTATTGTATTAACGCATCCATCGGTAGAAATCATAACCTGTCCTCCTCCTAAATTTTGTACTTTGAAATTCCCAAATCCTAAAGCATTTAATCTCGCTTGTAGCTGGTTCAAAGAAGATAGGTCGAAAGTAATGCCATTCGTTATATTACTACTACAGCTCCCGCTTCCAACGTATGTTATTTTAGCAGTACCGCCAGATGCTTTTCTTGTAGTTATTCCAAACATTTTTTTTGCAGGAACATATTTAGAAGGAATATTAGCTAAAAACAAAACTGTTGGATGATTGCTTACTAATGCAGCGTTCCCAGTAGCATTTAAAAAAGTAGATGTTTTTGGCTGTTTTGATTTCCAATGTAAATAAGCAGCAGCAGCTAATAAGCCTACTCCGAGCATAATTTTCGTTTTCTTTTCCATATTGTTGTTTTAATTTATAAAGAATATTTTCTGTCATTAATTTTCTTCCACAACAAGACCATCGGTGTTATTGGCACCGGTGATTCGATTGATGGTCTTGCGGTTGGTTCTTCATGCATTATGTCAAAATTCCGTTGGTAAAAAACCATGATAATTCCCGATAGCAATGCTTCCTGCTCCGGCACTGCATGTATTCCCTATTTTATCTACCGTAAAATTTGGAGCTTCTCCATGCCTGCACCAACATTTATGTTCATTATCATTTGGCAATGTACAATTCGAAGCTCTTGAATCAATATTCCATTCTCCTCCCGGCGTTATGCATATATAACTTTTTCCATCAATGCCGGTAAATTCTTTCCAATCTTCAAGCCATGTCGCTCTGTATATTGCACCTACGGGCGCATCTCTCAAAAACATTTCTTCGCCAGTATCAGTACGTCTATAAATAGACTTAGTTCCGCTTCCACATTTTTTACCAGCTTCGTCAAAACAATCTTCAATAACATCTTTGCCGGTATCTTCTAATAAAAAGCATTTTATCATCTTAAACTATTTCGGGTAATTCAATTGTTTGATTTTTTAAATCATGTGTACAATCGCTTAAAAATTGAATATTACCATTTGTAATAAAAGAATGACAAACAATATTCCTCACAGTTTCCGCAATTGGCATTCCTTTGTCGTCAAATTTACCGTCAGTCCATCTTACCAATAACGAAGGCACAAGAGTCGGCTTATCTACGTCCCCATTAAATCCCCATATTGCAGATTCTCTTGTCTTTTCGTGAACAGGAACTTGATGTAATCCTTTACAGCCCGGACAGGTAAACGAAACATAGCCTACACAAAACCCAGACTCACTCTCTTCGTTTATAACCTTTGTTGTATTTATCTTTGCCATAATTACGATTCAACTTTTCTTCTCTTCCCAACAGGCTTACCAGTTGTAATATCGTAAAGCATTTCATTTGCTTCTTTTTCTGCAATCTTTTTATGTCGACCTGCCCACTCAATTGTCTCTCTTTTAGCCCACTCCTCTGGATTCCCCTCTCCAATCTGCTTTGCAAAGCTCAGCGATTGCTTATAATAAGCGTTTAAAAGGGTTGGTCTCACCCCGCTTATTTCTGTATCAAAGACCTGACCGCCCTCTGCAAATGTATTGCTCTGTGATATATCAATGAGATTCCAATCATTAGTGATGTTGTTACTACTTCTTGAAATCATGGCATCTCTTATTGCTTCATCTTTTGTATTTCCATGAACTATAATAGGCTTTCTCTCATTTTGTCTTTGAAAGACAGCGACCCATTCTTTGTTGCCCCCACCGATAGCCTTATGTACAGGAACTACACCGTATGTTAAAATATTTTCGCCCGGATGCGCTTCTACAAAAAGTTTAGCCGCCTTGTCCTTTGCTTCCTGTTCACTATTTGCTTTTACTTTTACGTGGAATAAATCATTGCCTTCCCATTTTTTAGACTTATAAAAAATATCGACATGATATTCTGGCTCTTTTGTTCCCACATTGCCGCCTACAGCAAACGATTCCTTACGAGAATCTCCAATAAAATAACCGCCTATCGCTGCAATAATTAATGGTATCATGTTTTTATTTAAATAAACATTCCTGTTGGTTGTGAAGAGGCTGATTTTTCTGCTGCCGCTTGTGCATCTTTCAGGTCTGAAACATCCATCGTTATCGAATCAAGCCTGTTTTCAATATCCTTCTGTTGTTTATTAAATTGAATTTTATATTTAAAATAATATATCGTGTAGTAAAGCGTTGCGCTACCTAAAATACCAAACCCAACCTCAATCCAATTAAGCCCTTTAAATCCATCAAGGAAGTTTGGAGCTGGCGCAGCATACACTGGGGCAACAGCCGGTGCTGCCGGCGTAGCCACCGCTGGAGTTTCAAATGCCGGTGGAGCAACAGCAGCAGTTGCAGGAGCTTGCTGTAATGGAGCGATATTATTATTATTGTTGTCCATGTTTTATGCCAATAATTTTATGATAACAATTAATCCAATACACAATGCAATGCCGCCTAATACTTGCTTAGTAGTAGGCTTATCACTCGTGCTATCATCATCCCCGGTCATATTTACGGGGATTGGAGTTGTATCTTGTTGTGGAACGTTGGATGCCGACACAGGAATGAATTGCCTTTCATCGGCAAATGACGGAGAGAAATTCGCTCGCCTTGAATTTGCTGTGCCAGCGATTAAATCCCTTTGCTGTGTGGTAGTTAGCGTGGTATCAGTAAAGTCTGTTTGGGCTTCACCATAACCCGTAAATCCAATCTTCACAGCATCTTGACTATACGTAAGATGAGTGTTGTTGGTCATGGGTTAGATTTTACTTTGTTTCTTCAATTCTTCTGTACTGCGTTTTATGGCATCTATCCAACCCTCTCCTTCTTTACGGATTTCTTTTGCGTATGCAGAAATCATTTTTATTTTACTGCCACGATGGGAATCAACATTTCCCCCGGTTCCAAGACTTTTAAATTTATGAGAAGGTTTTGCATCAGACTTCAAAGGTCTTGATTCTTCGTAAACGTAAGCTGGATATTTATCACGCTGAGCTTTAGAAGGCGATTTACTAAGTTCGGCTGCTGTAATTATTTTTTTCTTTACGGCAGAATCTTTCCAACGCCATCCTTTCGGTTTAGCCCAACGCTGTTCATCACTGCGCATGTCTACTTTACCGCCTTTGGCGTAGACTACATCATCCACACCTTCAGTAATTGGCTCAACGACATCCTCTTTAACTGTGTCAACGACCGGCTCAACAATGTGTTCATCAATTGGGTCAATAACTGTATCTTTCACTGCATCTACAACCGGAGCAACGATGTCATCATTGATTGGTTTAGCAATGTCTTTTACCGTGTCCACAACTGGCTCAACGATATTGTCATTGATTGGTTTAATTATTGGGAGTTCTGCAATCTCTTCTGGTTTTAATCCCTGTCCGAGAAAATAGCCGCCGAATACGGCAAGAATAATTGGTAGCATCTTGTTGTTGTTTTAGTTGTTGTAATGTAAAGTTAAAAAAAAATAATGATTATTCAATCTTGTTTTTTATAGACCTGTTTTCAATAATAAAAAGCCCATTATTTAAATTATCAAGGACTTGTTTTTCAGATTGAGTACCAACCTTCTTTTTGCCTTCATAAACATCGAAAGTGAAATTCGATTTATTGTACTTCAATATTAATTTCTTATCAGGCAAATGTCCAATCGCAGGGGCATGAATATTAATAGGCTTATCTTTTGCCAACTCACCTCCGTGCGCCATTTTTTTATGAATCATAGCCCCGGCAATATGTGTTGCAGCTTCTTTTGCTTCTTCGGAATTGTAGCGATTGCCATATTGACTCTGATATTTTTTAGGGACTTTTGTTCCTTCAAGACTTTCTGAAATAGCAGCAACTTTACGCTTGAAGGTTACTTGACCACCTTTTGCAAATGAAGGGACAAGACCAGCGTCACACACAAGTTCCCTTGCTTTGTCAGCAGATATATTACCCATCATTATTTCATAATCGTAAGGAGATAAAGCATCTCCTGCTGGCTTATCATCTAAAATGCCTCCATCTTCACCAGCTAAAGCATTCCCCTCGGCATCTAGTTTAATCCATACTTTATCCCACTGTTCAAAGAACCAATAATTTTTACCATCAAATACCATTTGGTTTTTATCATTGGCTCTTTCAATAAAAGCCTTATAATCATCTTTTGCTTCGTCTTCTGGATAACCTAACGAATATGGAGTCTTTTTTTTTACGGAGCTTTTTATATATTCCGCCTCTGTTTGAAATTCAGGAGGGGTTACTTCGCCGCCTTTAGCAAGTTTCTTTTTCTGTCTGTCGAACATATCGGCAGCAGCTTGTAAATTTTCGTCATCAATTTCTTCTGCTTCATCCCAATTCCAATCAGGATGCTTTGCTTTCAATTTTTCGTAAGCAGAAAGTTCTTTCGAGTCTTTTTCATATTGTCTTACAAGTACGGGCTTGTATCCCAAATTCCAAGTATCCCCGGAAATTGACTTACCCATAAACTTATCTATTTTGATATTAGAATTAGTTACTGTCATTTCTTTCCCATCTGAAAATAGAATGACATCGCCAGCTTTAATTTCATCTATATGCTTTTTTATGTATTTTTTGCCATTTATTATTTCTCCCCCCTCGGCATACATTGGGTCTTCCTGCTCTTTGTAAAATAAATCTTTTTTTATTTCGTCATTAACATCAGTCACGCCGTATTTTTCACTGATTAAGAGAGCTTCATCGAATGTAAGGCTGTCCCACCACTCATCGACCGCCAGTTTAGAAAGCTCCGGACTTAATTGAGAAATATCTCCTTCAACATTATTTATCAAAACTTGTAGAGCTTCCTCTTTCGGCATACTCTTAATAAACTGGTTGTATTGCATTCTTTCGAATGGGTCTAGCTCATCAACATCAAAGTCGGAAATATTTCCACCTTTTGCAAGCATGTGAGTTTCATATAAATCTTCAGCATCTACCTCATTGTCTTGTTTTAATGTGCCGCCTTTTGCAAACTCCTCTTTTGTCAAACTTTCAAAGGTTGCTGGATACCAATATGAATCTTTGTTTAAATAGAACCTATGGTCAGGCAATGGGTCATTTGGGTTAGTATCTTCAATTGCAAGTATTTCGTACCCTTCAAAAACAACCCCATAGTCGTTTGTAAATGTAACTTTATCGCCGACTTTTAATCCTTTGTATTCGTTAATCGTTTTTAGATGGGGACGTTTTTTTAGCCACTCATAAAATTCAATTTTATGTTCTTTTTTGAATCTTTCTCTTGCGCTTTTTATTTTTTCTTCATAAACATCGCCGCCTTCTGCATATACATTCCCTCCATATTTTAATGACAAATGAAGACCTGTTGTTTTTTCAATAAAAGGTTTCAGCATATCGAAATAGGCTCCTTTTAATTCGTCAATTATTTTATAATCATTCCCCCGGATTCTCCCAACTTCAACATCATATAAATCCATGCTATTGTAAATTATTTTTACATAATTAGCCTTCGGGTTTTTCAATCGGAATGAAACCCCATTACATACTCCATCCTTTGACTGAGCAACAAAATTGTAGGCTCCTGTCATTATCTGTAATCTCCCTGTTCCGCCTAACTGATTTAAAATTGTACTAGCTAATGTGGTATCCATAATTTATTTGTTTTAAAACCATTTTTTTAAAAGTGCGGCTCCGATTATCATAATGCCGCATGCAGCAAGTAAAGAAATTCCTGCTATTTTAAGATAGTCTGTTGTTGTTTCTTCCATTATGCAGTGGGTGTAGGTTTTGGAGTCATAACGCTAACGTATACGATTGCTGAAGCCGCTACTAATCCAATCCCGGTGAATAATAAAAATTTAGTTCTCGTTGTCATAAATTACTATTTTTTTCTACAAAACTGCATTGGCGGACAAGGCTGGTACAAGCACTCCGGCTGAACCTTAACAAGCTCCTCATCTGCGTTACATTTCAAGTCTTTAAAAGATGTCAGCATAGGACTCGGAGCATTTGTATTACCAGACATGTTCAAAGTTTTTTCGCTTTTTTTCTTGTTATAGACCACAATAGCAAACCCTGCTAAAAGGGCAGCACTAGATACTAGCAAAATTTTAGTTTCTCTATTCATGATTATTATTTTTTATTTTCTTTGGTAGTTCCCCCTTTGGCAAAAAAAGATACACTCTTTTTACCAGACCCTTCTAATAACCCATCCCCAAGAAAGTATGCGCCAATCGCTGCGATAATAAGTGGTATCATTATTTTTTTATTTTTTTCAACGTTTCTGCAAGATGCGCACGTTTACTAGTTTTGCCACCTTCTTTTTCTAATTTTTTCAGGTCTGTCATTGACAACTTTTCTTTCCCTTTTATCAGACCTTCTTTCTTAGCAGTTTTTCTTAAAGCCCCTTTATGTTTAATGGCATCTTTAATCCAATATTTTACTTCACCCCCTTTTGCGAATTGTAAATTACAAATAACATCATCCGGTTTTATTTTACGGATAGTTATAACCTCTACTATTGTATGGTCGAAATCTGGGTCATATTCTCCCGGTAAAAGATTTTCTTTCCAATCGTCCTCGCTTACATTGAAAGCAGATATATCTATCTCATCGCCTTCCTTTAATGCCATACACGCTTCATTCTTTGGGATTAAAAATACATAATGTTGTTTGAAATTTGCGCCATCTGTGTAAAGCACATCTGCAACCATTGCGTCTTCGTCAATTATCAACTCATCGCCTGAATCACTGCTTCCTTCGTCAGACACAGAAATGTCATCAAATTCAAAATCAGAAGATTCGGCATCAAGCCATTTGTCATCTAATTTTATTTGGAAATTATCTTCATCCTCTCCTGTCCAACGATACTCAAAATTACCGGCACCAACGTAAGTGTCACCAACAGAAACGGTATCGCCTTCATCTAAAATATCTTCCCTTACATGGCATATTTTTTTAGACTCAGTTTCGCCACCTTCTGCATATACTGGTTTTGGTATCTTCACCGTTAAACTTTCCTTTGTGCCCCAAACAGAATAAGCGATTCCAATCAATGCCTTCGATAATTCATTTTTTAATTTATTTATATCTTTCGTGTATCTTTTTATTTTATCGGTAATAGTTTGGTCTGTTTGGAATACAGATAAATAATAATCACCAATACCATCATACATCACTTTCGCATTTTGCCATTTAACACCATTTACAAAAATGCTAAGCTCACGCTTACCCGAATCTTTTGGCAAATCTTCAATGTATATTTCCGGGGCAGAAGTAAACACGCCTTCTGACTTGAAATAACTCTCATGAGTAGGGTCTTGCTTTAAGTTATATTTAACGGATATGCCTTCTTGTAAATCTCCTCCTTTTGCAAAAGAATCCTTATGTTCGTACTCATTTATTTTATCTCCAATTTCTTTTATTTCTTTATCCAGCTCTTCTTTTTCTTCCTTAGACTTGTCTTCATACAATTCATACTTTTCACACAGAGCCTTGTATTCATCTTTCGTCATTTCTTTTACAGCTCCACCTTTGGCAAATTTATCTGCTGCTGATGAGCCGTCTCCGATAAAGTAACCCCCGATTGCTGCGATTATTAGTGGTATCATTATTTATTTTTTAAGAGTTATATTCCATTATAGCAATAGACTTGCCTTGTTTTTTAGCTAACTTAGTAGCTTCAATATCTGCCGTAAATCTTGCAGACGCATATCCTTCATCTTCATTCCAAAATTCAAAAATAAGTGCATTGTTTTTGTCAGCCCATTCTTGAATAGCCTTTTCTGCCGCTTCTGAACTTTTATTATATTTTTCAAAATCAAAATCCTCTCCTCCCTTCTGCTCATAGGTTTCAAAATGTTCAAGCAATCTCATGTAATTAATGAAACTTATACCATCTTGCGAATACTCGATTTCAATACCATCAATACTTCCGCCGTCCGCAAATTTAAGTACAGGGTTTTTCAACCCATCACCGATAAAGTAACCTCCGATTGCCGCTATAATTAATGGTATCATATTTTGTTGTTTAACCCTCCAAGGATGGGGCAGAATAATCGTCCTTTTTTAACCCCATTTTTGCTACGGTATTTTCAATTTCCTTATAGTCATTTTCATCTAAGTAATTGTGCGACCTTAAATAATCTTTCTTATTCATCTCAAAGAAACTCCGCATTCTATCGTTGTTCCCTTTCCTGAAAAATATTGTCCCCCCAAGAGCAAAGTTCGCCCTAATATAATGACCTTGATTATTAAATCCACTGGTTGTAGATAATCTCACTTCAGTTTTTTTCTCTGCCGAAAGTTCTTTGGCTCTTTTTACTGCATCTTTCCATGTAAGGCTATTCCACTTTTCTTGTGGGCATTCATCCCAATGTTTCCCTTTTAATTTTACTGCATACCAGATTGTCGGATACTTTGTTATGGTTCCGCCATTTTCCATTACTGCTTCAATTTTTTTCCCACCCCAATTATTTAAAAATATTCTTAATGCCGTTACGCTAGCTTCATTTTCTCCCTGTTGAGCTTCACCACCGCTACGATTAAATACAACAAAATGTGATTCATTTTCTTCAAACAACCTTGTTATTTCAATTACTTCGCCATTAGGTAATTTGTATTTTTCGCCAACGATTATGTCTTCGTCTTTGATACGCCCTCCTTTTGCAAAAGACCCTTCTTTAACATGATGCTTCAATTCTCTTTTTGCTATTCCATCCAACTCAGAATACGTTAAAGAACTCCAATCTGTTTTATATGGCACATGGTCTTTTAAGAAATGTTCCTTTTGCTCTTTTGTCCATGCATCCCAGACCTGTTCGGCAGTTTTGCCTTCATATTGATTTACAATGGTGCCGCCCTTTGCAAATTTTGGCGATTCTTCCAATCCATCTCCGACAAAGTACCCGCCGATTGCTGCAATTATTAATGGTATCATGTGTTGTTGTTGTTTTATATTATTAATTCCATAGACCTCTTCTAAAAACCCCGTCAAATGAATCTGTATTTACTAATAAACTAGTGTCTGGTATATAAGCGGTCGTGTCAGCAGTTGGAGCAAGTACCATAGGTGGATTATCTACAATAGGAACGTCAGGGGTAGGCGTAGCAGTAGTAGCAGGAGTCCCGCTAATACTGTTGTTCCAATTATCAGTACTAAATGGGCTGAGACTACTAGTCGCCTGCGTAGTATCTGTTGGCGCAAGAACCATTGGGGTAGATGGCGTACCTGATTGCCCCAAAATATCAGCATCTATTTGAGACATGATAGAATCATATTCTGAATTAGATGTCGATGCCGTAGTTGGCGTTGGAGCAGTCGGCGTTGTTGGTGTTGATGATGGAGAGAAAGCCTTTGCAATGGTATTTGCTAATGAACTTACCCCAGAAGATACGGCGGTAACTACGCTACTATTATTTGTTTGAGCTGCTGTCGTTTTAGCTGTTGTAGCCTTAGTTGTCCCGGCAGCAGGCACCCCAAGTTTTTTTGTGGCTGCTGTTGCTGCTGCTGTATTTTTTGTTATCATATACACCAATACGCCAATGCCGATTGCGGCAATTGACCCAATTGTTAAATTTTTTGTGCTTGCGGTCATCGTTGTTGTTGTTGAAACGTGGAAAATATCGGTATAAAATTACTAAAAAAAATTTATATTATTTTACTTATCTGTTTGATAAAATAATGTAAGTATCAATGTCACCCCCTTCGGCAAGTACAGCCGTGCCTTCTTTCACAAAGTTTATCCGGTTAAGATAGGTCTGCTTCTTCCCAAGTTTTTCCTCATGCTTCGTAGGAGTACCGGTAATTTTAATTATATCGCCGACCTGCAGTTTATAATCTTTGTCGTAGATGTAAATAATATTCCCATTATTTAGGAGGTCGATAGTTTCTAAATAAATTTTCGTATACCCATATTCCGGATAGGCTTTTATTTTTGTAACCTTGGCTCTGACAGTCATTCTCATGCCAAGCGTTCCTAAATAATTCGAAATAGATTCTTCCCGGTTACGCTCTGTCATTTGTTGCCAGAACAGGTCTATAAGTTCCTTTGCCTGAGCTTTTAAAATAACTTCTTCTGCATTTAATGGATAGTCGCTTTCTGTTTTATAATTTTTATAAAACCACATCACCCAGTTCCTATCTGTGTCCCAAACTTCTGCAATCGTTTCCCCCCGATACTTGCCAACTGGAATTGTAGGAATGCCTTCCTTTGTTCTTCTCCGGAACCCTACCAGTAAAGGATTATTGTTATCAACATAGTTTACAATAACAGGCAATGGCAACATGTTAATGTCGCCAATAGCTTGATGTAAATCAATTGAAATATTTTTTATGTACCTGTATGGATTCGCATATCCAACAGTAACAGGAGTGTATTTATAGAGAGTAAAGTAGACTTGTTTTTCCCCGGTAAGGTCAATGATGTAGTATCCGTTTGCAAAAACTTTGCCTTCGTTATGCTTCGCTACAATTTTTTGCAGCTCTGCAACCTGTTCATCGGTGTAGTTACGCTGAGTTCGTACCATTTTGGTTGTTCTTTATGAAGTCTATTATCCAAAAAATAATATTATATAAATTGTCAATAAATAAGAATCCAAATACACACCAACCTAAACCTACAAAAAACCCTACTATATCCAATGTAGCCGTAATAGTAACGAGCCAGCTAAATAACCATACCAACAACCCGTATACCAAAAATTTAATCAAAAAAAGTTTCATAGTTTTGGTTTTTAATTATTTGCTCGCTCCCATTTAAAGCCCCCAATATTATATTTAGTTAGTCCAACAATATACCCATTTATATTTGATGCAGAAATACCCAAAACCCTTTGTACTTCTTGGGCGGATTCCCATCTCTTTATAAATACGCCTTGCTTTGTTAATTGATTAACTGGTTTCCCGCCTAAATTTGGGTGTTTCTTCCCATAATTCCCATTTTTTTCTCCTATACCCATTTCGCTCCACATTTGCCTTCGCTCATCAGTCCATACGAAAGAATACTTTTTCCTAGTTCTACCAGATTCCTTAAATAATTTTAATGAGTCTCTTTTTTTTTGCTTCGTTTCTTCGCTTTGAGTTTTTCCTAAATTAATTTTACGGAGTTTTTCTTTTGTTTCTTCAGATACGCTTCTCCCTCTTGCAGATGGAATCCCCCCATTATCATAAAATTCCTTAACTTTTTTACTTATTTTAAGTCTAGTTTCTTCCCCATGCGTCCCATGACTACCACCATATTTTAAGTTTAGACCGTAGAGCTTATCAGTAGAATTAAATAAATTTATGTAAAAAATTTCCCAATTATTCAAGTCTTCTTTTTTACACTCAACAAGAATACTCATTTTATGCTTATCAAATCCATATTTCTTCAATGAAGCGTACAAACTTCTTTGCGATTTGCATTGTAATCCTCTATATAGGCTTATCCTACTTTTCAAACATCTTGTTTGTCCAACATAATACCGATTGCTTGGACTGACTATCAAATAAATACAAGTAATTCCATTCTCCATAAATTACATTTATCTTAATGCAATTTACTGAATTTATATTATATATTATTTATTAATCCTGTTGGATTTTGGGTTTGGCTCACAATAGCAGTAGGCTGTCCGATTGAAGCAGACCCAATAGCCGCAGACGTAGCCGCCTTTTCTCTTGCTTTTCTATCAGCAATAGATTCGTCAGCCTGTATATTTTTAGCAACAGCCCCAATAACTAACCCAGATGCAAGTAAGCCTAATAAAACTCTTGCATTGTTTTTATATGTGCCCCCAAATGAATAAACACCAAGAAAAAGAACTGCATACCATAGAGTTGTATATCCATAATATCCTAATGTAACCCCAATTTCAGCCTTTTCTGCACTTATTTCTCCAGCATCAAATGCCCTTTCGAGTTCATTGGTCTTTCGGAAGAATAAATAGTCCGCCGGCGTTGGGATTATGTTGGATAAACAAGCCGCAATTAATGCGGTGTAAATCAGCGTGTTACCGTGTCCGTCCTTAATTAATTGCCCTAAGCCTAATTTTTCCATTGCCATAATATCTGTTTTAAAAATCGCTTGCTTGTGATTCATCATCGAGCGGTATTGCAGCTCCGATGCTATTGCCTATTTGAGTATTAAAATCGTTTAATTCTGAATCCGAAAGAGCCTCATACATGCATTCTTTTAATGACCCTGTAAAATTTGGCATAATTAAGCAGCCTTTGATAATACGTATACCAAATTCAGATTCAAGCTGCTTGTATTGGTCTGCATTTAAAGAACCCATTATAGTCCAGATGGTCTGTTTGTCTGCCCAGCATCCGTCCATTGCTGCCTGAAGTTGCATACAAATATTTGGATAGTCTAGTGGGCTAGACCCATCGGCATTTTTATGATGACCACCGCCCCCATGACCTCTGCCACCAAAAAAGAAAGGCATAGGATATATGGTATAATTTTGCGCCATGCCATTATTTTGCTTGCTTTTCCAAAAGAAATAAGCAGCGACCACTAATCCTCCAACTATCAATAAGTCTTTTGTGTCCTTTTCCATAAATTTTATGATGTGCCAATGCTTCCAGAAGAAGCAACCGGAGTTGCTGCGACAGGAGGAAGAACCGGCGGGATTGAAATCACGGAAAACCCATTGCCTTTATTTAACTTTCGTAGTCGATATTCCTGAATAGACCCAACTATTGCAATAGGCAATAAAATCCCGGCAACAATATAGCTTACAGGGGAATCAGATTTCATTTTCTTCGCCAGCAAATCACCGGCAATACCGCCCGCTAAGGCAATACCTAAAAAAATAGGAACCTGTTTTGTATCGAAACTTACAAAACTCATAAAAATTATTTTTAATTAAATGAAGGCGCAACTGTAATCGGCGTAAAAATAGCAGTACCAACCATTCCGCTACTTGCTATGGCAGCTATGTTGGCTGATTGAATCGCAAGATTCGACTGATACGCAGACTCGCTGAAAGACCCTGTTCCTAATGCCCCAGATGAAGCAGCAGCAGCAGTGGCAGCAGTAGCAGCAGCAGCAGCAGCGTTAGCAGCTCCAATTGCTCCAATACTTCCAGAAATACTTTTTGAATGTTTCATTGCAGCGAATGCAATACCTACGCCTATTGCAGCACCTAAAAGTGTAGGAATCGTTTTGTCTTCTTTTCCTGCAAAATATCCTATTGCTGCACCGGCTCCGCCGAACATAAGATATTTCATTGATTGTTGTTGTTGCATAATATATGGGTTGTTGTTGTTAAAATTCATTTAAGTACTAATTTTATATAAATTAGTAGTAATTAGTAGTTATGAAGAAGGTGTGGTATCCTCTGATACCGCATCCTCCTGCCGTTTTAAATATTCGACTACCATCCCTTTTTTTATAAGCTGTAATGAATCGTACTCAATTTTGCTTGTTGTTGGATTTA
>Ga0364916_10046_pt1 | contig 55437 bp, 59 predicted proteins | sample SorcelJu500001C4_2_FD_206964 | JGI IMG/M metagenome (GOLD analysis project Ga0364916, IMG submission 206964) | Enriched cells from Trout Bog Lake Hypolimnion, Wisconsin, USA - BchlTB.June20.5000.01.C4 | ecosystem: Environmental > Aquatic > Freshwater > Lake > Hypolimnion/Profundal zone | place...
CTCGCCACGTTCAATAGCAGCGTCAAATTCTATTTGTTGTTGTTCCGTCCAACGCACTCGCTTTTCAACTGGCGCAAAACTAGGAAACACACCAATTTCAGCATTAGCAATTAAACTGTTGGCTCGATGTATCATGCGCGACACGGCTACTTTCATTCCATTTCGTTTATTACGCTCTACATCTTCGGTATCAGTAAACTTAGGTAGGCAACTTCGCACCAATCTAAATCCAATGCCAATTTGCTGTGTTGTCATTGTGTCATAAGGCTTACCGATTGTAGCGTTAGGTTTTTTAGCATTTTGTACAATTTGATTTAAGCACCAAATCTCACGTGCATCTCTAATCACCGATTTTCTTATGCCAATTAATTTAGCTAACGGACGTTGAGCTTCGCTTTTGCGTTTAATCTCCCTGTTCGGTTCTTCACGCAGTAATGCCATTACCTGACGACCAATCGTGCGTTCAGTAAGATTAAGCGGAATTTCTAAAACAAGATATTTGTGCTGATTGGCACTTAAGTTATTTTTATCACCATCTATCTTACGTACTTTGGGCAGGCTGACTTGTTCAGCAAATATGCTCCTGCCGCGTTTAATCCACCAGTTTGCAAAATTAGTGTTGTGAACGTCACCAAAGTCATCCCACATTTCCTTTAACTTAACGTCTAACGTATCCCCTCCTTGTTGGCATACCCACCAATAATCTTTACTTAACTGTAGATATTCAAACCACCAACGATATGGACTTTGGCTGGCATCACGCACTTCTTCTTCAATATCCGCATAGCGTAAACGTCGCATTCCTTTTATTACGGCAGGTTGATTGGTGTGTTCCATTATCAATTCCAATGTAGTGTTAGCATTTAGTTGTCGTGAAAATACATTAGACGTTAACACTTTATGATGTGAATTGTCGATAGGGCGAACACAAAAAAACGCACTAGCGCATTTCTTAATTTTACGGAGTAATAAAAATGGCTAATTCAGCTAACGCAGTACCAGCAGTAAAAACAGCAACACTTAAAGTAACAGCTAAAACGAAAGTCGTTTTAAACGACTACGCTAACTTTGTTGCTTCGTTAGTGCTTGCACGTAAGCAATGGGAACAAAATGCTTATGCTAAATCTAACAACGAAAAATATAAGTTGTTAGCAGATTGCTATGCGAACTACGTTGCAATGTGCGTTGATAACGCAAAAGCTAAAGAGTTGCGTGAGCAGCTTGATGCTTACATTGCAGCTAACAAGTTGGTGTTTCGCAAAGGCACACATAACTTAGTAAAGATTGTTAAGTGTGTGTTTGGTGACACTGACAAACGTCGTATTAGCACTTACGGCATTGTGTTGCGCACAGCACTAGCACAAGGGCTAAAAGCAAAAGACATTGTTAGCTTTATTAAAGCCAGCGGTGGCGTACAAGAAATTAAATTGGCACGCAACGGCGCTTTAACAACTAAGGCTAAAGCGGAGGCAGTACAGACATTTTTAGCTAAGAAAGTATTAGCTGAAGTGACTAGCACAAAGATTGCTGAATCGCTTGATGCTAGCAAAGTTGGGCAACAAGTGATTTTTGTTGCGACACAAAAAGCGAACGGCAAGTTTGTGATTAACGCTGTGACTAATAGTTTAGGTGCGGTTAATACAGCACTAGCCGCTTGTTACAGTGCTAATAAAACTAAATTAAGCAATAAAAAAGCAGAAAACAATGCCGCTGCTAACGATGCGGCTATTAACAAAGCAATTGGCTTAGCTGCTTAATTTAACAACAGTGCGCAGTAGAAATGCTGCGTACTTTATTTTTTCTAAAAAGGGGAAGTTGTAATGAGTAATATTTTTAAAGATTTTGATAGCAAGTACGAACCAAAAACACTAAACCACATTGTGTTTCACACTGCGCAAGCAAGACACAAAATGGAAAGTTTAACGAATGGTGCTTTTGGTTTTCCACTGACTGGTGTTAATGGCATTTTGCTATACGGCACTTATGGCACTGGCAAAAGTGCACTCGCTAAAATTCTGCCACAAGTTATTGAAGTGAATAATGGGGGTGAGTTTGCGCACGTAACTTATGTCAACGTTGCACAAGGTGGTGACAATGGTGCGGCAGTAATTGAACGTATTATTAAACAAGCTCAGTTAGTGCCGTTTGGTAATGCCTATCACTACTTTGTATTAGACGAAGTTGATAACTTGAGAAACGATAGTATGTCGTCGCTTAAGGTAGCAATGAATACAAACCCTGCTAACTGCGTTTTTATTCTAACAACAAACAACTTGTCTAAAGTTGAAGGTGGTGTAATTAATCGCTGTGTTGTCGTTGAATTTAATGCTGCGGCAAGTGCTGATTGGTTGCCAAAAGTGCGCAGCATTTTAGCGGACTATGGGATTACTGGCATTGAAGACAAATTGCTGCTTAACATTATTGATCCGTGCGAAGGGAGCGCACGTAAGATTTTGATGGCAATACGAATGTTAATCGCTGAACGTTTATTAAAGCGTGCTGCTTAACAAAGTCGTTTTAAACGACTTTTAATAAAAAGCTCACTGTAAAAAGTGGGCTTTTTTTATTACCTATTCAAAGTCGTTTAAAACGACTTTGTCGAAGTGACTTATTTTCGCTTCAAGTCGCGATAGAAGTTCTCGTGTGAAGTAACGGCTTCTAAGTAAATCAGGCGGATGCCATCGTCATCGTCAACTTAACGAAATAATTCAGAGTGAGTGCCAATACGAGCAAGACGCAGTTCAGTATCAATAATCTTATAAATCAACACACAGTCGTTAGTAATATGGCAATCCCAATACTCTTTGTATTCACCAATTAGCCGATGATTAACATATTTGGCTGGGAGCGATTGTTCGCTGATTAACAAACTCATTACCGTTAAATATTCAGCCTGATTAAACTTAGGGCTTTGTACAATACGTTTAAAGTCTTTGGCGTATTGGCTACTAGTAATTGGATTAAGCATCTTATATTGCTAGCTCTTAAGGAGTTTGTGAATATCTTCTAATGACGTGCTTTTCTGAAGTGCCGCACGATGAACTGGTGATTCAAGCTCATCTATTGCTGAAATAGTTCTAGCGTTTGGTACACGCACCTCAAAAGGAATTGCGCCTTCAACGGCAACGCGGCGTAAGAATAATCGAATAGCATCAGACACGCTTAATCCCATCGACTCGATGACTTCTGATGCCTGCGCTTTGGTTTTTGGGTCAATACGACACCGTACATCTACTGTTAGCATTTGGCGCTCCTTGTATGCGATATGTAGCTACATTAAGGAACATATTTTAGCAGTAATACAATTAAAAGCAATATTTATAAAGTGTATTTAAAACGACATTCAATGCATCGCACAACAATTTAGTCGACCAGTAGTCGAGCGCTTAATCGACTACTAATCGACTAAATTGTTGTGCGAGAGATAAACTGTCGTGTTAAACGACAAATAAAGATTGCTGTTTAATAGCGAATATATTACATTGTATACAACGTAATATTTATGGAGAAAGTAATGGAAAGTGCCGTGCTTACATTAAGATTAAACTTAGATACAAAAGATAAATTAGATAAATTAGCTTCAGCCACACACCGTAGTAAATCATTTTTAGCCGCTGAAGCAATTAATCGCTATTTGGAAATTGAGGCTTGGCAAATTAGTGAAATTGAACAAGCGTTGGTAGAAGCAGATGCTGGGGACTTTGCGAGCGAGGCTCAAATAGCCCAATTAGCGACAAAGTATGCAAGTTAAGTGGCTTAAACGTGCGCTACAAAACTTAGATGCTGAAGCTGGTTACATCGCACAAGAAAATCCAAAAGCCGCAAATGAGTGTGTGTCACATATCTTTAAGTCGGTACAACAGTTAGCCAATCACCCAAGTATTGGTCGCGCTGGGCGAGTGTTTGGCACAAGAGAATTAGTCATAACGCATTACCCTTACATCGTGCCTTATCGGATTAAAGATGATGCGGTAGAAGTGTTACGTGTATTTCATACATCACGTAAATGGCCTATCCACTTCTAGCCTTTAATCCATTTTGCTGATAATACTGTCGTGTTAAACGACACTTACTATGTAATGACTAAACTACTTCCAGTTAAGATTAAGTTTGCGGTGTGATGCCGCACAATCTCTTAAATAAAGATTGATTAGACTTTGATATGGAATGCCTACTTCATCCGAAACAGACTTAAAGTATGTTACAGAGTCTTCGTCCAATCGAATAGTAATTGGTTTCTTAAGCTGTGAAGCATAAGGATTCTTTTTTGATTTTGAAAAATCATATTCTTCGCGCATGATATTCACCTTTAATCGTAAGCTTTCTTTTCAGTTGCAGTCGCTTTTCGTGCTGAAATAATTCGAATCACGTTGCCTTCACTGCGATAGCAATGACAAACAACAATGACACGAAGCGAGCTACTAAAACCCAACAAAATAAAGCGTTCTTCACTTTCCGAATGATCGGGATCATTAATCAACCGCGCCCGCTCATCAAAAAAAACTGTGCGAGCTTCTTCAAAAGTAACACCATGCTTTTGAATGTTGCTGGCGGCTTTAGATGCTTCCCATTCGAATTTTATTGAATTCATATGTACATTGTAAATACCAATATCAATATTAGCAAGTGGAATTATTGCTGACTTATTTTATCAACTGGGGCGCACTTACCACATTGCCTCTGCCATACATCGCCTCAAGCTGTAGTTTCGCTTTGTAGCTATCCGTTGCCTGTACTAATACCTTAGTCGTTGTTGTACTGGTTGTCGTCATCTGTAATTTAACTATCGATTGATATGTGTTCATTTCGCTTGTCCTCACGTTAAATTACAAACAGTAATGTCGAGCGTGTAATTTTCCTACCTCTATTTGTCGGTGTTTTAATAACCAATAATTAATATGGTTGGCTTTGGTTTGTATAAATAAGTGTACAAGTAAGGTTAAGGTTGGCACGCCGATAATAATAGTGCTGCGAAATCCGTTCTTAAATGCGTGACGGTAAGCGAAGCGAACTGCTTACTGTTCGTCCTCATTACACTACCCTTTATGGATGCCTTAAACGACGCACCGCTGTGCTGTAACGTTTGTAATGTTGTATTTGGTTAGTTGCGTAGTAATACGTGACGTAGGCTTATATTGAATATATAAGCTGAAAGTGAGTGGGAACGCCACATTTAACCCACAAACATATCTAAACAAGCTTCTGATATAGGCGATAGATATGTTGCGTAAGACGAGCACGTAAAAGGAGACAGCAAAACCTGCCTTACTTGTTAAATCAAGTTGTGTGTATATCAGTTGTTTGGATACCTCACTAAAAGTGAATTAACAAGGCTACGCCCTTTAACAGGGCGTGGCTTATTCTTCCTACTAAAAGAGATCAAACAACAAGTCAAAAACTCCATATCAATATAAGTTCACATATAGCAATGTAGTTTTAAGCGACAATCAAATAAAGAAGAAGAAATGGTTGTGAGCTGTAAGCGAAACAACAAGCGAGCATTGCTCGCTAATACATACCAACTAATCCATAAACAAAGATATTAAGTAATAGCTTTGGTTCACCACCTCTACAAAACATAACCTCTTGTTTAATGGAAACTAAATACTGATACAGCCCAATTGGCAAATAGAGGTAGGAAAAATGAACATAAGAAAACACACTACTGCTAACGAAAACCATTGTTTAGTAGAGGAATTTGAAATGAAACAGGCACGTACATTAAACGACAAAGAACTAAATTTATTATTGCTATATATCAGCACACGTAAACACGCGGCACGTGATAGAGCGATTGTGGCTTGTACTTTTTTTGGAGGAATGCGAATAGGTGAGGTAGCTGCAACTAAAATTAAAGATGTGCTTGCTGCTGACGGCACTATTAAATACGAGATTAACTTAACGGCAGAACAAACTAAAGGCAAATACTCGCGCACTGTAGTATTAGCAGATAAGCTACGTAAAGAAATACAGATTTACTTACAAACGCGATTTAGTACTAAGCAGTTAATTGCACTTACTTACAGCGAACATATCAACAAGCCGCTATTCAAAACACAAAAATCTGACGGGTTTTCATCAAATACGCTCACGTACACAATGACGATGTTATATAAAGCTGCTGGACTTAATGGCTGTAGTAGCCATTCTGGTCGCAGGTCATTTCTGTCAACGCTCAGCGCAAAAGCCGTTCCGCTAAAAGTGCTAATGGAATTGGCGGGGCATAGGCAGGCGCAGACAACAATGCAATATATTTCAGTAACACAAGATATGAAGCGGGCGGCTGTCGCGCTCATATAAATTAAGTGTCGTGTTAAACGACAGATACAAAAAAGCCCACCTAATAAAAAGTGGGCTTGATTTACGCATCATCAATTACATCGCTTTTGCTAGTGCTTACGCTTTACGCCAATCTTAACAATACTGGTTAAAATATCTCGCGCTGAACCATTACAAGTAGCAATCACATCTAACAGTACGTCATCACTAACGCCATTTACTTTCATATCTTTTAGTACACGCTTAGCTAATGGCAACCAATCTTTATCTTGCGCCGCGTTAAACTCAACTTCTTCACATCTATTAATCACGCCACGTTCAACTTTATCAATGTGGTTTGTGGTGATGATGAAAATGGTGTTAGGCATATTCATCGCTGACTTTAAGGATGCCATTGCTGCATCAGTTAAATTATCCACTTCATCAATAACGAAGTAATGAAAGCCGCTATATGTAAGTGAAATAAATTCAGCTTGTTGAATAATTTTACCCATCAATATTGCGCCATTCTGTCCTTGTACGCATTTGAAAAAGTAGTAATGTGAATTAACACCACCTTTAACACGTTCAATCGCGTCTGGTAATAAACGTGCCAATGTCGTTTTACCAGTACCCCAAAGCCCATATAACAAAATGCCATTTTTGCCTGCGAATGGAAACGGCATCACACCGCTCACAATATCCTCAATCTTTTCCTTTTCTGTTGTTGAATGAAACACCACGTCATTAATTGCTGTTGGTGTATAAGCGCCGATATTTACTAACATAAACTTCTCCAATATAAATTAAGTGTAAACAACGGAGCGTTTTTAACGCCCCATTGTTTATTACAGACCGATTGCCTTGTTGATTGCCTTGTCACGCATTTTGCTGTCGTTTGCCGCTTCAGATTTCTTAGTGTCGTTTAACACGACAGCTTTTGTTTGGCTTAAGTACGCCACCAATGCCGCATTAACAGCGCCAGCAGTACGCACAACAGCACGTACAGCAAATGTGCCATCTGCCTGTTGTGTCGCAAGCAATACACAATCAGTTCCCACAAAATTTACACCTGCATTTTTACTAAGCGCACGTCCTTTAGCTACGCCCATCACTTCAGCTTTCGCCATTACCTTTTTAGCTGCCGCCGCCTTTTGCTTAGGCGTTTTAGCATTAGGTGCTTTGCCTAAACGAATTTGTTCAACGCCGTCGTTATCTTCAATCCATTGCGGCAAGTCCTTAAGCATTACGTCTTGTTTAGCTGCCTCACGTAGCACAATGCTGTAAGCACTGACACGACGACGATCAACACCAAACACACACTTAAGCACCTTAGTCACAACTGGCGTTGATTCAGTAAAGCGATAATTCTTTTCTTCAACAAACTGCTCTAGTGCTGCACGACGTGCTTTAGCCACTTTGTCGTTACCTAGCATTCCGTAATTAATCGAGTAGCAATTTTGTAAAATGCCATAAAGCATTTCATTGCTTTTACGATAAACAGTTGTTTCCCATTTTTCGCGTTGATTAATTAAGCTGTTAAGCAACGCAAGCGTTTGCTTGTTGTAATCAACTACTTTCGTACTGTCGTTTAACACGACAGCTTTAGCCTTAGTAGTTTTAAGATTTGTTTTAGTAGTAATTGCGTTAGTCATTGCTATTCTCCTTGTGCGCTACAGCAGTGCTTGGCGATTGCTTTGCATCTGCTGCATCAACAAATACATTGTGCGCCACTATCATCTAGCACGGATTTAGCGTACATTACCTGATAACACTTATTGAAAATAATAGCGATGAAACAGCCAAGTCAACTTAAAAGTTCGCCAAATATTACTTATAGAAACGAAGCTGATGAATTGCGTGGTGCTTTAGAAAGCACACAGCGATGGTGGTGGGAGTATTTAAGACTTAGTAAAGACTACTGGTGGGTATGTCAGCAACGCGGAAATACTTTAGATGCCGAATTAAAATCAATGTGGCGTGACTTTGGCGATGTTTATAAACATAGCTTTGACTATTGGTGGCGGCAAAATGGCAGGGATATGTTTGTTGAACAAGTTCGCTTGCCCTACGTAAAGCGGCTTGATGACTACTTTAGTAATGTCAGTCCAACTAGAGACAATTATTTGATCGTTGAAATTCCACTTAACCTTACTGAGCGAACAATTGCCAGACAAGTATTAAAAGAAGTAAGAAAACATCCAAATAGAACCGTTCAAACAAAAAACCAACGCGGAAGAATTAGTAACGCTAAGCGCCCATTAGCAAAGTTAGTCGGTTTAAGAATTGATATTATAGTAAGAGCACACGAGATATGGAGTTTGAATCATTTAGTCAAATCAGCTAAACAGAAAGACTCAACAATCGGCAAACCATTTAGCACTATGACTACCCATCAAATGGGCGTTGGATTTGAATTAGTTCGTAACTGTATGCCCAAAGCTGGCGATGGAATTATATTTGGACGTAAAAAACGTAATGGGATGAAAGTGGCAATTAGTCGTATGCTTGCCCGAGCTGATGCGCTTATTGCTAATGCTGAAATAGGTGTGTTCCCAAGCTTTGATAAAGTAGCGCCACGTAAACGTTGGACTGAAGAACAACAATTGGCATTAGATGCTGCTGTGGCAAGAGGTGAATGGAAAGTGCCATCGGCTAAAGAAGAAATATTTAGCGAGCTGTTTAATCTAGTGCCAACACTGCCAACGTCTTATCGCGTGGACGATTTATAAACTGTCGTGTTAAACGACACTTGTATAAATACAACTATGCGCATACATGAATTCACCACAATAAAACCCATCAAGCCACTAACACCGCCACAAGCCAGAATTAATGCGTTAAAACAGCAGCAAACAAAGGCTAAGACGGCATTAAGTGCTGAACGTGAACGGCAACAACAAGCTAAGGCCACTGAACGAGTACAAAAAGCACAACAGGCTTTGACTAAGGCTAGATTACCTTAACAATTAAGTTAAGTGGGCTGTTCTAAACAAGACTATTTCTTACATTGAAAAGTCATACTACGAAAACCACCCTGTGCGTTCTCAGTTTTTTCTAAAACTAGGTAGCCATTATTACAAGTTTTCGTAGCCTTAGTGGCACATGTATCCCAGCCTTCAGCTGCTCCATTACAAGTCGTGAACATAATATGTTGATTCGCATCTTTTACTAGAACAGGTTGCGCTTGCCCATTCATTAACTGCGCACATCCACTTAATACCAACACTAAAGCCGTCATTATTAATTTCATTGTCTTACCTCATATCAATTGGATAAAAAAACGGCACCCGAAGATGCCGTTTTTAATTATAAATCTAACTAAAGCAGGGTAAACCCTGCGTCAGACTAGAAGAATAAGATACCGCCTAAAGCAACAGTGTTGGTTGTAGCTTGAACATTGTTAGTAGTGACACGCTCATTGTTGTACTCAGCCACTAAGTTTACGTGTTTTGTAAGTGGGTGGTAAGCACCAAATGTCATACGCTCATTCTTATAATTTGTGAATGAATCACCAGAAGCAGCTTCAAGCTTGCTTACACCGTAAGCAAAACCCAATTTAGTTGCTGTTGGCAATACGTAAGTAGCTTGAACATATCCACCGTCTGAATCACGTTTTTGACCAGTTGAAGATAGGCCATTGTCCATTACACCAGTTGTACCAACACCAGAACCGTTGTAGTAGTAACCAGTTAATGTGAAACCAGATGCAGAAAGACTAGCACCGATATCTTCTACGTTAGCAGTTTGGCTGCCTTTAGCAACTGACCCTGTAGCAACAGCAAGTCCAGTACTTGTACTAAATGAATAGCCAGTTGGAACTGTAGTTACGCCATCAAGTCTTTGTGACAAACCAGAAACCCAAACGCGACCTTTTACAGCATCAGCAGCGAAGTCATAAGAAGCTTTACCTTCAAATGCTGGTGTTGAACCACCGCCTAAACCAGATGTTGCGCCGCCAGTAGGACCAGCTGATGCAACGATAGTGTTATACGGTTGTGTAACACCAACAGTAGCTTGGAAGCCATTCATGTTTGGTGTAGTGTAAGCAATTTGCTCTTTCCAGTCAGCGTACAAGTAACCAGCACCGATACCACCTAGTGTTGTTGTTGCATTACCTGCAGCACCAGCACCGTAAGCGCCTGTACCAACGCCCAACAATGTCATGTCATTCAAGATAGCATCTGAAGCAAAAATGCCTAGATCTTTACCAAGTTTGATAGTACCCCATGATTTATCACCGAAAGAGAAGAATGATTGACGATTTTCTTGACCGCCACCACCAGATAATGCGTGAGAAGTGTAGCCACCTGGATCGATCGCAATAACGAAAGCAACGTCTAAGTCATTTTGACGTGTTGAACCTGAAACAGCTAACACGTTTGGCAATAAGCCAGTACCGATGTTTGCAGCTGAAGAAGCGCCAGGTGCTTTTGTTGATACGTAAAACGCGTTTACAACACCACCGATGTCTAAAGTCCAATCACCAGCTGGAATTGAAATACCAGCGTTTGCGCTTGAAGCTGCTGCTAATAAAGCTGCTGCCACTGCTAATTTAATTTGATTATTCATATAAATCTCCAAAGTTTGAATTGCTATTTTTGTTTCTAAATTACCTCACCTTGACTTTGTCATTACTAACAAATAGTTAGATGAAGCATTTTTGCAACTTCCTTAATGAATGATTTCATCAAGAAGATGTGGGTAGTATGCCGAAACGATTTCAGCTAAACAACTATTATTTGGTATTTTTGTCACAATTAATTACATTTGTTGTAATTTTGCAACATTCAATCTTTGATTGGACTATTGCCTAGCTTTAGTGGCTGTTGCATAGCCAGGTTCAAGACTTAACATCACGTTTCTTACCTTAAAAGCGCTTACAAATTTTCTTCCACAGTAAATAACTTACGATGCTCACGGATAGCAAAGCGATCGGTCATGCCCGCAATGTAGTCAGCCACGGCCCGCGCTTTATCGATTTCCGCATAAGCTTGAAACTCATCGGGAAGCAAACCTATATTGTCATAAAAGGCTGAGAATAATTCATGCACGATGCGAGAAGCCTTATTACTCATGCGATTAACTTTGTAATGGTGATAAAGATTTTTACGTAAAAATTGCTTAAGCTCTTGGTTTTGCTTGGCAATGTCACCACTAAAGCCTACCAACTCTGGTAGTTGACGAATCTCTGCAATACTTGTCGGTTGATGCTGCTTTATATTGTTTGCGCTATAGGTACATAAATCGACCACTAGCGTATTAATCATGCGCCGCACTGTTTCATGTATCAGTCGCTTCTGCTCAAGCTTGGGATATTTACTTTTAACAATACCTAGGTTTTGTGCGAACAACTCCACTTGAGATAATTGATCAATAGTAATTAAGCCTGAACGCAGGCCATCATCAATATCGTGATTATTGTAGGCAATCTCATCTGCGTAGTTAGTCAACTGTGCTTCTAAGCTTGGCTGCGTTTTATCTAAAAAGCGGTGACCAACCTCACCTAGCAATTTGGCATTTTTAATCGAACAGTGCTTAAGAATGCCTTCACGTACTTCAAAGCTTAGGTTTAAGCCGTCAAATTCCGCATAACGCAACTCTAACCTTTCAACCACACGCAGCGACTGAAGATTATGTTCGAACCCGCCAAAGTCGCGCATACAAGCATTTAGCGCATCCTGCCCAGCATGGCCGAAAGGCGTATGTCCAAGATCATGGGCCAACGCAATGGCTTCGGTAAGGTCTTCATGTAATTGCAGGGTGCGTGCAATACCTCTTGCTAACTGGGCCACTTCCAAGCTATGGGTTAAACGAGTGCGAAATAGATCACCCTCATGATTCACAAATACCTGCGTTTTATATTCTAAGCGGCGAAATGCCGTAGAGTGGACGATGCGGTCACGATCACGCTGAAAAGCATTACGTGTACTAGAGGGCGGCTCGTCAAATTGACGTCCGAACGATTGATCGGGGTGAGCAGCGTAGAGAGCAAGTGGTTTCATAGTCAGGAAAATGCTTATTCTTAAATTGATCGTAAGGTGCAGTCTATCGGAATCTTTAGATAGGCAAGGTTTTTAATCACAAGTAGTGAGTAAGGTATCTCTTAATTGATCGGCTGCGTAATCACTACTGATCACCGCTTTGCCGATGCCTTGCTGCAACACTAATCTAATTTTTCCGTCTTCGACCTTCTTATCGTGACCCATTAAATCGAGGTAACGCTCCACGCCTAGATTGGGTGCGACAATAGGTAGATTAGCGGCTTGCAGAATGGCGGCAACCCGTGCTGAGTCGGTTGCAGTCAACCAGCCCAATCGTCTGGATAGGTCTGCGGCTAATATAGTGCCAGCCGCTACTGCCTCACCATGCAACCAAACCCCATAACCCATCGCGTTCTCAATAGCATGACCGAAGGTGTGGCCTAAATTCAGGAGGGCGCGATCCCCTTGCTCGCGTTCGTCTAGCGCCACCAGTTCCGCCTTATTTTGGCAGGAACGGTAAATGGCGTAACTTAAAGCTTCTTCATCCTGTACCATAAGGGACGCAAGATTGTGTTCTAGCCAATCAAAGAATTTAGTGTCGCGCATTAACCCGTATTTAATCACTTCAGCCATGCCCGCTGAAAACTCTCGTGGGGGTAAAGTCTTTAATGTATCGATGTCAGCCAACACTAACTGAGGCTGATAAAAAGCCCCAATCATATTTTTACCTAACGGGTGATTGATGCCTGTTTTTCCGCCCACTGAAGAATCCACCTGCGACAGCAACGTAGTCGGGATTTGAATAAAAGGAACACCACGCAAATAGGTTGCAGCTGCATACCCAGTTAGATCACCAATCACACCGCCGCCCAACGCAATTAGGGTAGTACTGCGTTCACAACGATTCTCTAACAACGCATCATAAATAGTATTCAACGTTTGCGTGTTCTTATACGCTTCACCATCGGGCAAAATAATGGATAGCACCTTGACGCCAGCTGCCTCTAAACCGCGAGTCAACTGCTCTAAATAAAGAGGGGCCACTGTGGTGTTAGTCACCACGGCAACCTGCTTGCGTTTAAGGTAAGGCAAAATTAAACTTGCGTCAGACAGCAAATTGCGGCCGATATGAATGGGGTAACTTCTACCAGCGAGCTCTACTTTAAGTGTTTTCATATTTAAGACGCGTTTGATTGTTGTGGTGGATTGGCTGACGCACAGTTGGCCGCTAGATTTTGTTGATTGAGCAGATGCTCAATTTCATTGGTAATTTCAGCCGCTGACTGCACCCCTGTATCTACAATAAAATCTGCCAGCTTGGTATAAATAGGATCACGCTCATGGTGCAACTCCTCTAGCTTTTGTCGCAGATTACCGCCTTGTAATAATGGGCGTGTTTTATCATTGCGGGTGCGATGCCACAAGTCATTGACACTAGCACGCAGGTAAATCACTTTGCCATTGCCCTTAAGGAAGCGTTGATTATCTGCCAGTAACACAGCGCCACCACCGGTAGCCATGACAATTGGGTGCAATTGGCTCAACTCTTCAATAATAGCCGCTTCACGCTTACGGAAACCTTCTTCGCCTTCCAGCTCAAAGATTAATGGAATTTTAACGCCCGTTTTACGTTCGATTTCAAAATCGGAATCATAAAAATTCAGTCCCATTTGCTTGGCAAGTAAACGGCCAATCGTAGTTTTTCCAGCGCCCATTAGGCCGATAAAATAGATATTGTTCAATTATATTTACCTTAATTTTTTAATGCGCAATGCATTTAGCCTAGCTTTAAGTTTTATTTACTTAAAGGTTAGCTCATGCAAAGCTCATCATTCTCCTCTTAGACATTTTATGACATTCTCATCACGTTGTCAGATTTTGCCTATTTTAATCCCTCAGAATAGGTCATTCTGCACAGAAGGAACGGTTAAGTAATATCAATCCGTCATTTTACAGGGCGAAAAAAATCAATTCTCTGGTTTTATTTCATGGTTTTTTCGCATACACACCCATACCAATTTATAATGTTTCAAACTCATTATCAATAGCGAAATCATATTTCCATGAATCCAACTAAATGGTGGCATTACCTATTACTGGCAATCACTGTGGGCACTCTATCTGTTGTGGCTTTGGTGTGTATTGCTACTGTGCTGATTTACCCTACGCTACCCTCACTCGACACCTTAACGGACTACAACCCTAAACTACCATTACGGGTTTATTCAGAAGATGGTTATTTAATTAGCGAGTTTGGTGAAGAGCATCGCGCCTACGTCAAAATTGAGAATGTGCCGAAAAACATGAAGAACGCGGTGATTGCTATTGAAGACCGCCGTTTCTACCAACATAATGGTGTTGATTTACAAGGTGTAATGCGCGCCGCAGTCACCAATCTTCTTGGAGGTGCAAAAGAAGGTGCCAGCACGATCACCATGCAAGTGGCACGTAATTTCTTTTTATCAAGCGACCGTAATTTCAAACGCAAAATTAATGAAGCCTTACTCGCTATTAAAATAGAGCATAGCCTCAGCAAAGAAAAAATTCTTGAACTCTATATAAACCAAATTTATCTTGGTCAGCGCGCTTATGGGTTCGCTGCTGCTGCACAGGTCTATTACGGCAAGCCTCTCGACAAACTAACCCTTGCTGAAACTGCAGTACTGGCAGGGTTGCCAAAGGCACCATCTGCTTACAATCCATTTGTAAATCCTAAGCGTGCAATCACACGACAAAAACAAGTACTGCATGACATGTACCTCTATGGATTTATCGAAGACAAGGCCTATCAAACCGCATTAAAACAAACGTTGCATTTTAAGGATTCAAAACAATCACGAGACTTGGCGGCTGACTATGTAGCCGAAATTGTGCGTGCAAACCTCTTTGATAAGTATCAAGAGGCAATTTATAACAGCGGCATCAAGGTATACACCACCATACGCAAAGCCAATCAAGAGGCTGCGAATGCCGCTATCAGACAAGGTGTTCTCGACTACGATATACGCCACGGCTATCGCGGCCCAGAAAAGCTTTTGAATATTGCGGGGCTAGACGACTCTGATCAGAAGACTACGATCGAAAATGTGTTGGATGAAACTGAAGAATTTAATGGTTTTATGCCAGCTGTAATTACTAAAATAACACCCAAAGCAGTGCGAGCACTAGTTAGAAGTGGTGAGGAAATTGAAATCGTTGGCGACGGTCTTCAATTCGCACAGAAAGCCCTGTATGAAAAAGACCCCGCCAAACGTACATTAAAAATAGGGGCTCTGATTCGCGTATTAAAACAAAATGATAGCTGGCGCATTGTGCAGCTGCCCCAGGTTGAAGCTGCCTTGGTTGCGCTTGATCCTGAAAATGGTGCCGTACGGGCCCTAGTCGGTGGTTTTGATTTTAATCGCAATAAATTCAACCATGTGACTCAAGCTTGGCGTCAACCTGGGTCAGGCTTTAAGCCGTTTATCTACTCAGCCGCTTTAGAAAAAGGATATACGCCAGCAAGTATTGTTGAAGATGCGCCACTCAATCTCACTGCAGCACAAACGGGCAGCAAGGAGTGGTCACCACAGAACTATGAAAATACGTTTGAAGGGCCCATTAGCCTAAGGCAAGCCTTGGCTCACTCAGTGAATTTAGTGGCCATTCGCGTGCTGCAATCCATCGGGGTAAGCTATGCACAAGACTACATTACTCGCTTTGGTTTTGAAGCTAAAGACCATCCCCCTTATTTAACCATGGCACTTGGGGCAGGTTCGACTACCCCATGGAAAATGGCCACCGCTTATGCAGTGTTCGCCAATGGCGGTTATTTAATACAACCTAATTTAATCGCCAAAATTGTTGATAAGGACGGTAAAGTCCTGTCACAAACCAAGCCCATCGTTGCTGGCACTGACGCGCCTCGTGTCATCGATGCTCGTAATGCCTTTATCATGAACTCTATGTTACAAGAGGTTGTGCGGCGAGGGACTGCTACCCGCGCGCTGGAACTTGGACGCTCTGATTTAGCAGGTAAAACTGGCACGACCAACGACCATATTGATGCTTGGTTTAACGGTTATACGCCGAAACAAGTGGCAGTGGCTTGGATAGGATTTGATAAGCCACAAACCTTAGGGCGGAATGAAACAGGTGCTGCCGCGGCACTGCCTATCTGGATGAAATATATGGCGACCGCACTTCGTAGCGAGCCTGTGGTTGAGATGCCGATACCCGACGGCGTCATGGCCATTAAAATTAATCGAACAACAGGCTTGCGCTCTGATAATGATGAAAATTCAGTCTATGAGTATTTCTATCATGAAACACCACCATCTGAGGTTGCTGGGCAGCAGCCTGGCAATGAGACTAGCGTAACAGATTCGTTGCTTGGTCAAGCACAGCACATATTACAACCCGTTAAACCTTAGATTAGTACCCGAAAATCCAAGCAGCACGTTCAATGTGTGCGACATGGTAATGAATAAGTGATGGCTAAAGATAATTCACAACAGATACGAAGCATGATTGCCCAAGTCGCAGCCCGTATGATGGCGGAGGAGGGGATTTCCGATTTCGCGTATGCCAAAAAAAAAGCGGGTCGGCAATTAGGGGCGGGTGAAAATAGCACGCTACCATCTAATGCCGAAGTTGAAGCAGCACTAAAACTTCACAATGCGCTATTTCTAGGCGAAACACAGCAAGCTAACTTACTTGAACTACGAAAAAAATCCTTATTCACAATGCAGTTACTGGAAAAATTTAATCCCTATTTAACCGGCGCAGTGTTAGATGGCACGGCGGGATTGCTGGCTGAAACACATATCCACCTATTTACAGATAGCGCTAAAGACGTGGAAATGTTTTTGCATAATCAGCAAATTCCCTTTGAAACGGGTGAAAAATCTTACCGGGTGGCGCAAGACACTAAGCGCGATAAGAAGGGTGATCATCGCAAAACAGTACCTAAGCTTACCCTGGAAACGGATAGCGGTTTAATTCACTTAAGTATTTTTATGGTAGATGATATCAGGGTGGCGAACCGACGCCCTACCGATGAAAACCCGCTGGAGCGTCTGGATATTAACGGCTTAATTGCCTTACTAAAGTAATGATTTAAGTACTACGTAGCCAACGTGCAGCATCCATCGCGTAGTAAGTCAAAATAGCGTCAGCGCCAGCACGCTTAAAAGCCAATAAACTTTCCATAACGCTGGCCTCTTCATCTAACCAGCCATTTTGTGCCGCTGCTTTGAGCATGGCATATTCACCGCTGACCTGATAAGCAAAAGTCGGCACGCCGAATTTATCTTTTACCCGACGGACGATATCCAAATAGGGCATGCCCGGTTTGACCATCACCATATCAGCACCCTCGTCAATGTCCTGCGCTACTTCTTGCAGCGCTTCATCACTGTTGGCGGGGTCCATTTGGTAAGTATATTTATTTCCCTTACCTAGATTGGCCGCCGAGCCTACCGCGTCACGAAATGGGCCATAAAATGCTGAAGCGTACTTAGCGGAATAAGCTAAAATTTTAGTATGAATATTTCGTGTACTTTCTAGAGCCTCTCGGATTTGACCGATACGGCCATCCATCATATCTGAGGGCGCCACGATATCAGCTCCTGCATTAGCGTGAGAAACCGCTTGTTTCACCAACACTTCGATGGTTTCATCATTAAGCACATAACCAGTATCGTCAATGAGGCCATCTTGGCCATGGATAGTATAGGGATCCAAAGCCACATCCGTAATCACACACAACTCTGGAAAAGCCGCTTTCAATGCAACCACTGCACGTTGCACTAGCCCATCAGGGTTATAAGCTTCTGCTGCGTCTAGGCTTTTAAATTGAGCATCAACCACTGGAAATAAAGCGACAGCTGGAATACCAAGCACCACGCACTCGGCGGCCGTTTTTAACAACAGATCAATACTTTGACGTTTAACGCCAGGCATAGAAGCGACTTCTTCTAAGCGATTGAAGCCATCCAACACAAATACTGGGTAGATTAAATCATTACAGGTCAGCACATTTTCACGCATTAATCGACGTGTAAATTCATCTTTACGCATACGACGTGGGCGGTTGTAGGGATAGCTCATGATCAATTCCTTATTTTTTCTTAAGTCTTAAGCAAAGACTTTTGCTAATTCAACACCCGGCTCAGCTTGACGCATAAACGCCTCGCCGACCAAAAATGTATGTACATTATTTTGACGCATCAGCGCCACATCTTGCACACTAAAAATACCCGATTCAGTCACGACGATTTTATGGGGTGGGATACGTGCCAGTAATTGCAAGGTAGTTTCCAGCGTCACCTCAAAGGTACGTAGATTACGGTTATTAATGCCCAGCAAAGACGTATTTAATTGTAGGGCTAAATCCAGCTCTTCACCGTTATGCACTTCCACCAATACGGCCATTCCCAAACTATGGGCCACTTGCTCCAGCTCACGCATCTTCGGAAGATCAATGGCGGCCGCAATCAGCAAAATACAATCTGCACCCATGGCACGCGCTTCATAGACTTGATAAACGTCAATCATAAAATCTTTACGCAACACTGGGAGGCTACAGGCAGCACGGGCTTGTTTCAGGTATTCGACTGAACCCTGAAAATACTCGATGTCAGTGAGCACTGACAAACATGCAGCGCCTCCAGCAGCGTAGCTCTGTGCAATTTCTTCTGGTTTAAAATCAGCGCGAATCACACCTTTTGATGGGCTAGCCTTTTTAATTTCAGCGATCACCGCTGATTGATTTTGGGCTATTTTTAGACGTATGCTAGCAATAAAATCACGCACTGGATTATTAATCACTGCCGCTTCAGCTTCAGCCTTAATCTGCGCTAATGGCTTGATAATTTTTGCTGCCGCAACTTCTTGTACCTTAGTGGCAATAATTTTATTAAGTATATCTGACATGATTTTTGGTCTATAAGTAATTGATATTATGTGCGCTACGCCAACAGCATTATTAAAACATTAGCTAACATCTTTAATGTGGCGCTCATGCGTTAGTCATTGTGATTAACTGATTTAACTTTTGAAGCGCATTGCCGCTATCTAGCATGCTGGCCGCGATGGTAATACCCTGCGCTAAATCAGGGGCCAAGTCAGCCACGTATATAGCAGCCCCTGCATTCAGTAAAACGATGTCTCTTGCTGGCCCCATTTTGCCTGTTAACACACCCAGCAACATCGCCTTAGATTCCTCAGCGTTTCTTACCTGAATAGTAGACAGTGCATGTAGCTCCAAACCAAATTGTTGTGGGTTGATGATGTACTCTTTGATCTCATTATTTTTAAGTTCAGCTACAAAGCTATCCCCAGAAAATGAAAGCTCATCCATCCCATCAGCACCACACACGACCATCACATGCTCACTGCCAAGCTGCTGCAATACATGGGCTAACTTACCCGTTAAGGCGGAGGAGAACACACCCAGTAGTTGTCGATTGGCATTTGCTGGATTAGTCAGAGGACCAAGTAAATTAAATAGGGTTCGCACACCTAGCTCACGACGTACCGATGCAGAATGCTTCATCGCACTATGATGATTAGGCGCGAACATGAAACCTAACCCTATCTTATCAACGCAATGCGCTACCTGCGCCGCAGTTTGTTGAACATTGACCCCTAAGGCTTCAAGAACGTCGGCACTTCCACAGCTAGATGACACTGATCGGCCACCGTGTTTAGCGACCTTTGCCCCTGCCGCGGCTGCCACAAACGCACAGGCGGTCGACACATTAAAAGTTTGAATGCCATCACCACCGGTACCACAGGTATCTATTAGGTGGCTTCGATCGGTAATATGGACTTTGGCTGACAGCTCACGCATCACAGTCGCAGCGGCAGAAATCTCATCCACCGTTTCACCTTTAATTCGCAGTGCCACGAGCAAAGCTGCAATTTGAGCTTGGGTTAACTCGCCGGCCATGACCTGGTGCATGATGCTCAACATAGAATCATGGCTTAAATCATCGCCATTGACCACTTGATTAAGGAGTTGTGAATACGACACCCGATTACTCTTTCAAGAAATTATTTAACAAGGCATGTCCATGTTCGGTCAGTATCGATTCTGGGTGAAACTGCACGCCTTCAACACGCAAAGTTCTATGGCGCACTCCCATAATTTCACCATCATCAGTCCAAGCTGTAATTTCCAAACAATCCGGCAAGGTATCTTTTTCAATCACTAATGAATGATAGCGAGTCGCAGTAAATGGATTCGGCAAATCTCTGAAAACACCGAAATTATGATGATGAATTAAGGACGTTTTGCCATGCATCAGTTGCTTGGCATGCACAATATTCCCACCAAAGGCCTGGCCTATACTCTGATGACCAAGGCATACCCCCAGCAAAGGAATTTTTCCAGCAAACTCTTTAATTAAAGGCACGCTAATGCCGGCCTCGTTTGGGGTGCATGGACCAGGTGATATGACAATATGCGTAGGTTTTAGGGCAGCAACTTTAGCTAAATCAATCTCATCATTACGATACACCTGCACTTCTTGACCTAACTCAGCCAAATACTGGACCAAGTTATAGGTGAATGAATCGTAGTTATCTATCATTAACAGCATGCTATTTCCCAATGCATAGTAAATATGGCGCCTAATTCAACATGAAGTAGGCTATGCGAAAACACTCTCATGCCATTTTACCTAGCCCCTACTTGATTGTATAGGCAAAATGCATTCGGGTAGGAATAGATTAAGGTATCGAGTCATTCCGAGCTAGGCGGAAATCTGGAGAAAATAGAGGCCAAAAATAGCCAAGCTTGATCCATTGGGCCTGCTGTATTGCATTTTGACCTAATGACTCCCATGTCGATTTAACCGCAATAGCAGCACTGGCAGCGGCGTCATTAGCTTTTTCAGCAGCCTTAAACATCAAGGGCAACATTAAGCTGGCGAACACCAATACTAGCACCAGTAAAGTATCGAAAATTTGTCCAAAAAAACCTTGTTTAGGCGGGATGTAGTTTTTTTTCATAGTATTCTCCTAGTGCTTAATTTTAGTGGCACGATTAGCATCAAAATGCTTGATATCTAAACCGTAGATGAAATCCTTGTCTTCTTTAAAATGTTTTGTCATAGCAAATACGGATGCTGTGTTGAAAAGCATCAGCATAAAGCTCGCCATATAGAGAACAAGACGAATATTAGAGTCTTGCACGATGCCAAGAATGGCGATTAATACAAAAATTACTGCAGCCCATAGCAAAGCAACATCAAACCAAGCCATTAAGCAGTCGCGCTGATACATTTCATGCATTCTTATTTCTATACTATTGCTCATTACGCTCTCCCCATCTATTAAAAAAATTAAAAAAATACCCTTAATTGAGTAGTCACCAAAAAGGGAGGCATAGCTCAAAACGATTGGTACGTGCGACTAAAAAATTTCTTAAATGCCGGTGCAGAGAAAATAAGTCTAGTAAATACAAAAAAAAGGGAGCTTATGCGCATTTAATATGAACAATTTTTTTACCAAAATTCGGTAGTTGGAGGTCGAGTCCGCTTCTAAGTAAAAATCATTATTCATTGCACATAAGCTCCTAAAACCCAAGTTTCTGGGTGGAGTTAAAGGGTTTTAATAATCTAAAATTTAGTGACTCCTGGTATCCAACTAGTCCCTGCCAACGGCACTTGTGCCATGGCTGAAGCTTCGATAGTTAGCGCCACTAAATCTTCTGGTTCAAGATTATGTAAATGTGACTTACCGCAAGCACGTGCAACCACTTGCGCTTCCATGGTTATAACCGCAATATAGTTAGCCAAACGATGGCCAGCTTTAATCGGATCCAAGCGTTTCATCAGCTCTGGATCTTGCGTAGTAATTCCAGCTGGATCTTTTCCTTCATGCCAATCATCATATGCACCAGCGGTAGTACCTAATTTCTGGTATTCAGCTTCTAGATGTGGATCATTGTCACCCAGGGCAATTAATGCAGCAGTTCCAATAGCTACAGCATCTGCACCTAAAGCAATAGCTTTAGCTACATCAGCACCGTTGCGAATACCGCCAGAGACAATTAATTGCACGCTGTTTTTACCGTTACGGTACACACCTAAATCTTGCAGTGCTTTTACCGCTGGGCGGATTGCAGCTAGAATTGGTAAACCAACGTGCTCAATAAACACTTCTTGAGTTGCGGCTGTACCTCCTTGCATACCATCCAACACCACTACATCAGCCCCAGCTTTAACTGCAAGTGCCACGTCAAAGTAAGGTCTCGTTGCACCAATCTTTACGTAAATTGGTTTTTCCCAGTCGGTAATTTCACGCAGCTCAGCAATTTTAATTTCCAGGTCATCTGGACCAGTCCAATCTGGATGACGGCAAGATGATCGTTGGTCAATACCTTCTGGCAGGCAGCGCATTTTCGCTACGCGTTTAGTGATCTTCTGACCTAACAACATACCACCACCACCTGGTTTTGCGCCCTGACCGATGACTAATTCAATGGCATCGGCTTTACGTAAATCGTCAGGGTTCATACCATAACGTGACGGCAAGTATTGATAAACTAAAGTTTCTGAATGACCGCGCTCTTCCTGCGTCATGCCACCATCCCCTGTAGTTGTACTGGTACCGGCAGCAGTGGCACCACGGCCCAATGACTCTTTTGCAGAGCCTGATAATGAACCAAAGCTCATACCAGCAATCGTCACTGGCGTTTTAAGATGGATAGGTTTTTTGGCAAAACGCGTGCCTAAAACTACATCAGTACCGCATTTCTCACGGTAACCCTCTAATGGATAGCGACTGACTGAAGCGCCTAAAAATAGCAGGTCGTCAAAGTGCGGTAACTTGCGTTTAGAACCAGCACCGCGGATATCGTAGATACCAGTTGCTGCCGCACGCCTAATTTCTGAATTTGTATATTCGTCAAAAGTAGCTGAATAACGTGGCGTCGTTTGTGGTGTTTTATGCACTACGTCTTTTGTTTTATCGTCGCTCATTTTAGTATGCTCCTGCGTTATCAACATGGAAGTGGTAAAGGGTACGTGCTGAGCCATACTGCTGGAAGCTATCTGGATTCACATTGGCATGTCCTGCTTTAACCAACAAATCTGCTAATATCTGCCTATCTTCAGCGCTCGTTGTTTTCTTTTCACAATCTGCACCTAAGCTTTTTACTTTTCCTCGTACAAATATTTTTGCTTCGTAAATTGAGTCGCCGAGACCTTCACCGGCATCACCCAAAATCACAAAGTTACCGGCTTGTGCCATGAAAGCAGAGAAACTACCTACTGAACCACCTACAACCACATCAGCACCTTTTAGTGCAATTGCAGTTCGTAGACCTGCATCGCCATCAATAATTAGTAGACCACCGTTCGCTGTTGCCGCCGCCGCATTAGAAGCAAAGCCTTTTACATGCACCACGCCTGACATCATATTCTCAGCCACACCGCTACCGGCACTGCCTTCAATAGTGACTTTAGCAATTTGGTTCATACCTGCAGCGTAGTAACCCGCATGGCCTTTAATGGTTATGTCCAGTTCTGCTTTTAGGCCCACGGCAATGTTATGGGCGCCGTTTGGGTTTTCAATAACGATTACTTTTCCATTCAGACTACTTGCATCGCCGTGAAGAAATTGATTTACTTCACGTAAAGGTTTAGTGTCCAAGTCAAATTTTAGAGTTTCCATACATACATCTCCATAGGTGATGGTTCAAACACCTTTGCATTTTTAATATCAGGCAGATGCGCCAATGAGCGGAATTCTGAAGCAATCGCTACATAATCATCGTGTTCTGCAATAATGGCTGGCTTACAACCGAATGGGTCTCGTACCAAAGCAAGTTGATTGCGTGTACCCATTAATAAAGTGTAAAAGCCATCAAGCTCTTCAAATCCATGGTGTAAAGCAGTTTCAAGGTCAGCGCCCTCACGCATACGCCATTGCAGGTAACGGCAAGCAGCTTCAGTATCGTTGTCTGTTTCAAACTCAATACCTTGATATTCAAGTTTGCGTCGTAAGCTATTTGCATTAGATAAAGAACCGTTATGCACTAAACACCAATCTTCACCGGCAGTAAATGGATGGGCATGGGCTGGCGTAATAGCCGATTCAGTTGCCATACGTGTATGACCAACTAAATGGGTGCCTTTAAAGTTTTTAAAGTCATAACGTTCTGCTACTTGCGCTGGCGTACCTACGTCTTTGTAGATATCCATTAACTGGCCTACTGATAAAAGGTGCAGTTGTGGATAGTGTTCTTTTAGCCAACTTTTAACTGTGGCTGGCTCTAAGTTTGTGGTCAATACGGCATGGTTGGCCTTAGGTTCTACCTTAGCTTTTATGCTTAAATGTTTTTCAAAATCATGTCCTAGCTTAGTCCAGTTAAAATCAGGCGTACCTGAATATAGGCTAAATTTTCTTTGATCGCCGCTAACTGGCTCGCCAAACATCGCTAATCCAGCAGAGTCTGGGCCACGTTCTGTCATACCGATCAACATGGGTAACATGAGCTCACCAATTGAGTCACGCATCTTAGGGTTTCTTACTAACAATCCAACAATTCCACACATAGTTTTCTCCTTACAAATTTTTAGGTTTTATCGCAATAACTAATAGTTAAATTAGCAATTAGAAAAACTCAACATAACGATTAATTTCCCAATCTGAAACGTGGCGTTGATGTTCCATTGCCTCAGCTCGTTTTAGCTTGAGAAACTCTTCTGAAAGTGCATCGCCTAATGCATCACGAATCACTTGATTACTTTCTAACTGGTCTAAAGCCTCTCCCAAGCTTTGTGGCAATATACCAATACCTTGCTCGCGCATTTGCGTTGGTGATAAATCATATAAATTATTGGCATGGCCAGCGCCTGGGTGTAACTCACGCTTAACACCATCCAAACCTGCCGCAATTACTGCTGCTGTCGCCAAATATGGGTTACAACTTCCATCAGGCAAACGTAACTCTAGGCGGCCATATGGAATACGTACCATAGTTGACCGGTTGTTATTGCCGTATGAAATATACGCTGGCGCCCAAGTAGAACCTGTTAGTGATTGACTTACTACCAAGCGTTTATAGGAGTTAATGGTTGGGCAGGCTAGGGCAGTAATTGCTGGTGCATGGGCCAAAATTCCGCCCATAAAGTGATAGGCTAATTTAGATAAACCATGACCAGTTTTATCGCTATCATCTTCGAATAAGCTTTTCTTTCCATCGCCAATTGACATATGCATATGCATACCATTGCCTGGACGGTTTCCAAAAGGTTTAGGCATAAACGAACAAATCATGCCTAATTCATTGGCAATATGGCTAGCCGCCATCTTGAACATCAGGTAGTCATCAGCACTGCGTAAACAGTCCGCATAGGTATAATTGATTTCAAACTGACCATTGGCATCCTCATGATCAATTTGATAGATGTCTAAGCCTGCAGCAATCAGCGTTTCTGTTAATCGCTCCAAAAATACTGATTGTTTAGACATACTCTTATAGTCATAACAAGGTTTTTGAAGAGTATCAGTTTCATCGTAAGGATGAATCGCGCCTTTTTCATCTTTACGAAGTAATGAAAACTCTGGTTCTAGTCCGGTATAAAGCGTCCAGCCATTTTTGGCTAAGCGGTCAGTTTGCGCTTTTAAAACTACGCGTGAATCGTGACCATAAGGCTTGCCATTTACATGGCCATCGCAAATAATACGAGCGTACCCAGGCTGCCAAGGCATTAAAGTTAAAGTAGATAAATCACCTACCGCCATGTAATCTGGACCGTTAGGAGCAATTCCCATACCCCAAATAGCTCCGCCAGCAAAGCCTGCACCACCTTTAAGTATGCTACCAATATGCGCAGCAGGAACTGACTTAACTTTTGCGACGCCGTGTATATCAACAAACTGCGCCAGCACATACTTCACATTATTATCTTTTAAGAACTTTTTTGCTTCTTCTAATGTTTTCATTTATCTATCCCTGAAATCTAAGTTATCTGTAACGCTAGACGTTCTAGTTTTAGTGCTGGTAACTAGCAAGTCCAACTGCCCCACCACCTAATTCAACTGCAATTTTTATTAAAGTTTTCCACATATAAGCCCCATAAGTACCATCACACCAAATTCGATAAACTGGCTCACCTGCTATGGTTTGACGAAGCACAATTGCTGAGATCCCTGCTACTTGAGTCATGATTACATCACTCACCAACACTGAAGATGGTCGCAAATCAAGTGAACATAATTCTGAAAATAAATTAAGCACGGCGCTACCTGACAAGATAAAAGCAGCGTCCGCGCGTGGCACTTTATAAACACCAGCCGAACGTGCAGTAACGCTGGCTAATTTTTGACAAGCATCACCACCAGGCTGATCTTCAACAACGAACTCACTTCCACCTAGTCTTAATACCAAACTTTTTTTATCACTTAACGTCCATGCGTTAGGGTTTGAGGGAATTGCCAACTCATGATCGACTGCCCACTGAGCGGCTTTTGGCCCTTTAAATCCATAACGATGAAAACAACTAACATCGGTTACTCCCAACACTTTTTTTCTGGCCTGCTCTACATCGGGAGTTGAAAATGTCGCAGCGATTTGCATATTATTGACTACCGCCCACTGCACATCATCACCTTGCTGCGCGAGTGCTACTGGTGAAGTTTGTGCATCAAGTTTTAGTGAATTTTTTGTTGATAGTGCTTGCATATCAAACTCCTAATTATTTCTTTAGAAATGGTGTTTTGACTACGGTTGCTGTCACCGATATGCCGCTGTCAGTTCGAATTTGAAACTGCGACCCGATGGCGGTTTTACCTGGGGTGACAAAGGCCAAGCCGATGCTTCGATCAATAAATTTGCTGTAAGCTATACTCGTTATGCGGCCTAGAATTTCTCGGCCCTCTAGTACCAAATTACAATCCATAGGCATTTCACCTTTAAAATTTTCAGCTAAAACAAATGCTACCAGACGTTTTCTAAGCGGCTTTTTTTCCAATATCTGAAGACTGCGTTGGCCAATAAAATACGGCTTATTCATTTTCAACGCCCACTCCGCACCAATTTCAAACGGATTAGTTAAACCATCAGTATCTACACCTGGCATGGCGTGTCCCATTTCTAAACGCAGTAAACGCTGAGTATCACTGCCGAATGGACGGATGCCGTGTTTTTTACCTGCATCTAGTAAGGCTTGCCAAACCTCAGGCAATTGGGCCATTGGTATGTGCATCTCATAGCCAACATCTGAAACAAAGGCAACACGAATCAACCTAGCCTCAACTCCAGCCACCTTACTTTCACGCACACTGCTCATTGGAAAAGATTCATAAGATAAATCTAGATCGGTTAATGTTGCTAAAATTTCGCGTGCTGCAGGACCAGCTATATTGATTGCACCCAAAGCACCTGTGACATTGACTAAACCTAGGTCTAACTGCCACATTTGTTGTGAGCGCTGCATTTCACGATAAACTGCAGCGGCATTGGAGGTACCAATTGAAAGATAAAATAAATCATCGGCCAATCTACTGGCAATGCCGTCATCCACGATTACCCCTGACTCATCAAGTAACATCACGTAGCGGCAACTTCCTACTTTTTGCGTGGCATAAACACCAGTAAAGAATCGCTCTAAAAACTCAGCTGCATCAGCTCCATGTACCTCGATTTTACCGAATGAGCTACCGTCAATAATGCCAACAGTATTGCGCACAGCCATTGCTTCAGCTTGAATGGCATCTTCTTTACTTTGCCCATTAGCTGGATAATAAGCTGCACGCTTCCACGCACCGATATCAGTAAAAACTGCGCCATGTTCTGCATGCCATTGATGTAACGCAGTGAGGCGATGTGAATGGAAACCGCGCCCACCCAAATGCCCAATTGGGGTTGGGTGAAAAAATGGTCTTGAAGTCGTCGTTCCAATTTTCTCCACTGGCAAATCACGGATTTTCGCCAATATACGGATCGCATTCATATTGGAGTGCTTTCCTTGACTTGGTCCCATACCAACCGTTGTAAAGCGCTTCATTAACTCAATATTATCGAAGCCTTCTTTAGCTGCATTCACAAAGTCTTTAATCTGTATATCTTCATCAAAATCGACAAAGTTTTTGCCCTTATCATGCGGCACCATAGGATAAGCATGGCTTGGGCTTGTGCCCATATGTTTTTGCAGTGCATTGTCTGGTGCAGATAACCCTAAGTAACGCAAAGCTGCATTTGCAGCACGCGTACCATCATTGATACGTTGCTCAAGTTCATAAATGCCGTTAACTTTACCTGCAGCAAAAATACCATCAGGAATACGACTAGGTACAAACTGTTGCACACCATAATCAAACTGCATCGAAGTACCTGCTTGGTATAACAATGCCCCTGCTGGTGCCCAGCCTGCACTCATTGCAATTCCATCACACTCTATCGTGATTTTTTTACTGGTGATCGCCACATTTTTTTGTTCATCGTAGGCACAAATAATGGCACCCCGTACACTGGATTTGTCTGATGACGCTAAGGCTTCATACACACAATGTCCCGGGTAAATTTTTACACCACGTTTGGCGACCTCGACAGAAAATGGGCTGGCAACTGTCCGCAAATCAACTACAGCCAATACTTTGGTGCCTGCGTCGATTAAATCTAGGGCGACACGATATCCATAATCATTGGCGGTAACTACTACTCCGTTGTTAAATGGTTTTACACCATAGCGATAAATTAATCGTTGTGCGGCAGAACCTAACATTACCCCAGGCAAATCGTTGTATCTAAATACCGGTGGTTGTTCAAATGCTCCACTAGCAACAATGACGGTTTTAGCACGCACCTTGGTGATGCCATCATTAGCAACAATTGGGATTAAGTGATCTGGGTAATATCCAGCAGCGTAGGCTCCTGTCACTAAATTTATATTGCTGTAACCAGCAACTTTATCTAACAATTCTGTTAACTGCCTGGCCATAGCCAAACTGCCGCCCCGGTTATAACCTAGACTGCCTCCGGCCTGCTGGTTTTCGTCAACGATTGTCACTTCAAGACCAGCTTCAGCTACGATACAAGCTGCGGTTAATCCGGTCGGTCCAGCTCCAATGATTAATACATCACAATGCGTATGTAGTTTCCGTTTTAGAATGCGCGGATAATCAAAGTTCACGATTCCTAGACCCGCCGCTTTGCGTATCACTTTTTCCCAAAATGGAAAAAGTCTGCGCGGCGTGTGAAAGGCTTTATAGTAAAATCCGACAGGCAACAGTGGTGATATTGAATCAATGTAGCTATTCTTATCTTTTTTAACGCCACCTATCGTGTTCACGGCATTCAGCACCATACCTTCTTTGACTAACACCACATCAGCTCGCATGTTGGTATCTACGCCATCGGTTACTAGAATATTGACATCATGATTTGCTAAACTTAATACACCACGGGCACGATGGTATTTAAAGCTACGCCCTAATACTTTTTGGCCAGCCGCCCAAAGTGCACTTGATATCGTATCGCCTTCATATGCTGTGAATGTTTCACCCTCAAAACTAAAATTAATTCTTTTAGTTCGATTAATCCACTCACCATTTTGTTTAGTTGTACGCAGATTCATTTGGCTTGCTCCTGCGTTGCATTAGCATTTGAACTTAGTAAATAGGTGCGTGAGACTTTATCGCTCAACGTGTTACGTTCTGCAATAAACCAAGTACCGCTTGGTGAGTGATACCACCACTCTTTTTTATCGCCAGGGGCACCACTCCGATTGTGAACATAGGCAGCCCATTCTGAGTCGCTACATGTTTTTTGATCTGGAGCATCACGGTACTCACCACCGAATATAAATTCACTTAGTGGCCTAGTGCCATTCATTGGACAGGTAAGAAGTTTCATTGGATATTCCTCTAATTAATAAGTGCGTATCAACGGCCTAATGGCCTACTGATGCAGCACCTTTTTCCCCGGTCAGTTCGTAATCTTCAAAACGTGACAGGCGGAACGAATGAATTAAGTCAGGAGCGCTATCATTAGCGATTGTTTGTGCCATTGTTTTACCGCTAATTGGCGTGGCTTTAAATCCCCAAGTACCCCATCCAGCATCTAAATAGAAACCTTCAATGGGTGTTTTACCCATAATTGGCGCAAAGTCTGGTGTCATATCTGCCATACCAGCCCATTGTCTAACTACTTTGACATTGGCTAAGAATGGGAACATATCTAACATATGGGAAGTGAGTCCTTCCACAAAATCTAATGTAGACCTTGTAGAATGTACTTCGTATGGGTCTAAGGATGAACCCATCACCAGTTCACCGCGTGATGATTGGCTCACATATACATGCAAACTACCTGAAACCAAAATAGTATCTAACCAAGGCTTCATAGGTTCAGTCACACAAGCTTGTAATGGGTGAATAACAATAGGAGTTTCTAAATCAACCATTTCAGTGATTCGTGGCGTGAAACCAGCGACTGCACAAAGCACTTGTTTAGTTTCTATATATCCTTTATTAGTTTTAACCCCACAGACTTTGCCATTCTTAACATCAATTGCCAGTACTTCAGTATTTTGATGTATCTCAGCTCCTAATCGATCAGCTCCTCGTGCATAGCCCCAGGCTACCCCATCATGGCGCGCAACAGATCCAGGTGCATGAAACAGAGCGCCTAGAATCGGCGCTTGGCCACTACAAGTTAAATCAAGCTGCGGACATGCTTTAGCAATTTCATCTGGTCCGACAACGCGACTTTCAACACCTACATGTTTATTAACTTCAGCGCGCCAACGCATGGTGCGCATTGCTGATTCAGTATGTGCAAGTGTGAAGTGACCGCGAGTTGAGTAAAACAGATTGAGATCTAACTCTTCAGATAAATCTTCATAAATCTTAACGCTGGCATCATAAAAATTAACACCTTCTGGTGTTAAGTAATTAGATCGTACAATTGTAGTGTTACGACCAGTATTGCCCCCGCCTATATAACCCTTTTCTAACACAGCCACATTTTTAATACCATGATCTTTAGCTAGGTAGTAAGCTGCAGCCAAACCATGGCCACCACCACCAATAATGACCACGTCATAGGACTTTTTAGGTGCATCGTGTGACTTAAAAAAGCGTGAGGCTGGGTGCTCTTTTTTTATTGCATATTTTAGTAATCTTAATGGCATTTATTAACTCCATTTACCCTAATTTTTAAACTTAATTCTATTGACTCAAGATATGAAAATCAATCAACTTTTTTAACCTACATGAAACACCTAAGTTGTATTTAGCCACATACAATTACTGACTGTCAACACCTTAATGAAACTTTATTAATTAATATGAAACATGTGATAGAGTTGTATGACATTCACTATACTTATTAGTGCGTTAGATAATGTAAATACTAAGTACTACTCCTTAAGTGTAGGTATTAAGCACCAAACCAATATTGGCAAAAAATCAACCTTAAAATTTAACAACTGAGCCATGAATACCACCTTCAATTTAGATTCCAAAAACTCTCCATTGCTAATCTCAATGCCTCATATGGGTAGTATTATTCCTAAGCACATTGCTTGCGACATGACTGCAGAAGCCCTGCAAATGGCTGATGTTGACTGGCACTTGCGACAACTCTATGACATGACAAAGGAATACGATGTAAGCGTAATATCAGCTAACTATATGCGTTATGTAATCGACCTTAACCGATCGCCCGATGACCTGTCTTTGTATCCAGGTCAAGACACCACTGGGTTATGCCCGCTTGACACCTTCGCCAAACAGCCTATTTACAAAATAGGCAAAGAGCCTGAACCTAGCGAGATTAAACATAGGATTGAACAATATTGGCGACCATATCATGTCCAATTGAAAGCTGAACTTGATCGAATATATAGCATTTATGGCATGGTAATTTTGTTGGATGCACATTCAATTGCATCTGAAGTACCGCGATTTTTTCATGGAAAACTACCTGATCTCAATTTTGGTACAGCAGATTCCCAGACTTGTGATGAGTCTCTAGAATTGCATCTTGCACGCACCATGCAGCAGTCCCCACTTGCTCATAAATATAGCCATGTATTTAACGGCCGCTTTAAGGGTGGTTTTATCACTCGCCACTATGGCGTTCCAGCTTTAAACATCCATGCTCTGCAGCTAGAAATAAGTCAGTGTATTTATATGCAAGAAAAATTTCCTTACAAATATACACCAGCGCTAGCAGAGCAGTTACAGCCACTTCTGGGACAGTTAATTGAAACATGTCTTAGTTGGGTTAGTGGGTACAAAAAAAAGCACAGCTAATTTTGCTGTGCAAGTCCTAATTCATAGAAAAGCCTAAACTATAGCTTACCGTCTAGACCCATTTGATAATATTTATGGGTAATTTTATCTTGATTCTCGAGCAACCAGTCTATGTCTGGCTTATTGTTCATTGCCTTATGGATGGCCAATGCTGTCGCTTTACGGTGAATATCAAACAGTATTTTATGATCTAATTTCTCGTCTTTGCTCACCATAGGGTTAAGCCAAACTGAAACAATAATCCCTAAATCGTTGGCACGCTCTTTGGGAATGTCGCCAGCACGCACAGCATCCAACACCCCATTAGCAATTGCAGCCTGAACGGTACCCATTAATATATTAGTGTATTTACTATCTTTAACAGTGACTTTACTCACCATCAAAGTCACTGGCCTTACTTGAATATCGGTATTTAATAATGCAAATACACGCGTATGACCGGCAACTTGATCGCCGGTAAGAGTGGCGATTGCGGTGCCCACAGGCCCATCCAATTCACCAATAATGACTTCCGGTTCTGCAGCAGTGCCTGGAGGTCCACCTGCAACAAGGGCTTCACCGGTACGCATAATAATTCTTTCACTCACAACAATCTCCTTTTAAGGTGAATTGGTATGTAGGTTTAAACATTCACCGAGTTAATGCCCGCAGAACCCCATACCAACATAAATAATTTATATAAAAAACTGACATTTTAGTGTACATCAACTATTATTATCTTAGTGAAACTTTTTCGGTAGTGCGATAAAAATTTTATGCATTACTTTAAAGTGCAAGGACTTAACCCAACTTTTATACTAGAGTACACAACTCTCTTGTAAAATCTGCTTATTAATCATCACTGGACGTATCATGGCTGCCAAAAAAGATAACGAAATTGCCAAAGTTGATATTCAGAACAAATCATTAGTTCGTCATTTAGGCACGACTATTCGACAACTGCGCTTGCAGCATAATCTGACCATCGCCGCTGTATCTGAGAGGGCTGGTATCAGTCGCGGCATGCTCAGTAAGATTGAAAACAGTCTAGCAGCGACCAGCTTGGAAACGCTAGAGCAATTAGCGAATGCCCTAGGAGTGACATTATCTAAACTCTTTCAAAACTACAACTTGCCTATGGGCGCAGCCCAACTGGTTAAGAGTGGAGAAGGGATGGAAGTGGTTAGGCGCGGCACACAAGTGGGGCACACCTACCACTTACTGGCTTACGACCAAGGCCCACGTAAAACTTTTGAACCATTCTTAATCACTCTGGAAGATTCATGCGAGGAATTCCCTGCATTTGAACATCCTGGAACTGAGTTTATTTACATGCTGGAAGGTAAGCTTGAGTATAGAGTTGGCAAAGATACGTTTATATTAAGTCGCGGCGACTCACTAACCTTTAGAGGGCAAATTCCGCATCGTCCAGAAAATAAACTGGAAATGCCTATTAAGTTTTTGGCCATCATCCATTATGACTTGCCCGATCAAAGTACTAGCGAGGACTAACGATGCAAAAGATTAGCTATCATCAGGCTCAAGCTGCAGATATTGCTGACCTAGTTAACTTACTCGCGGATTTATTTAGCATAGAACAGGACTTTAATCCAGATTTCACTAAGCAGAAAAAAGGCTTGGCACTGCTGATAGACAGTCCAAACACAGGTACCATTTGTGTTGCCAAGAACGAAAGTGGAAAAGTTATAGCTATGGTATCCGCACAATTAGTCATTTCAACTGCACAAGGTGCCGCTTCAGCTTGGGTAGAGGATATGGTGGTTGATGTGGCGTATCGAGGTCTTGGTATTGGCAAAAAACTGTTGCAAAAAGCACTAGACTGGGCCAAAGCCAAAGGCGCAACACGCGCGCAATTACTAGTGGATCTGAGCAATACCGAAGCTATTGGCTATTACCAGCATCTAGAGTGGGAGCCGACTCAATTACAGGCTAGACGGATATTTTTGTAAGCAATTACCCACAAAAAAGGGCACTCATTGAGCGCCCTTTTTATCGAACAACTGAATTACTTGTTCATTACGTACATTGTAACTTCAAAACCAAAACGCATTTCTGTAGCAGCTGGTGTAGTCCACATAATAATTATCCTTTTTTATTGTTTAAGTAACGCATCTGCATTACATATTGTAAATCATACGTCTTAGAGCATCGCAGCACACGGGGTACGTCATTAAAAGCACCTCATGATTTTCATTAGTACACAATACCATTTAAACCGAATACTCCTGACTTAACCTTGCCCGCGCAATCAAACCAATAGACACCAATATCACAACACCAAAAATACTAGCGGCTTGTACGATCGGAAAACCAATCTTTTCCATCAATATGTAGAGGCCCACCAAGAGCAACATACTAAAGTTTTCAAAGAAATTCTGAACAGCAACTGCATTGCCTGCCCCAACAGTGGCATGACCGCATTCTTGCAATAACGCATTCAATGGCACTACATAAAAGCCACCAGCAGTCCCAATCAAAATCAATAAGCCTATAGCCATATAGAGATTGGTGCTGTGCGCAAACAATATGATGAGTACGCCTATGCTGATCCCCACGGGTAACACACGCTCTACATTCTTTAAGCCTATAAATTTAGCCGCCATAAAAGCACCCACGGCAATACCAATTGCAACTACGCCACTTAGATTGGCTGGCAAGCTAATATCATTAATATGCAAAGCTACAGGCACCCAAGCCACCAGTAACAAACGTAACGTCGCGCCAGCACCCCAAAATACGCTCCCGCCTAACAGGGCTAGCCTGGCATCCCGATTAACAATAAGTTGGATTAGCACTAGTCGGAAGTGCTGGACTAGCGCATAAGGTGAAAAGGTTTTAACCGACCTAAATGCCGTTAGCTTTGGAATAAGGAGATTCATTAATGCCGCAGCAAAGTAACAACCGCTGACAACGATTAATGCGATCGTTAAATGTTGGCTGGCCAAAAATCCACCTAAGACCGCCCCAAGTAAAATGGCCACTATTGTCGAGCCCTCCATCAAGGCATTAGCTTTTACTAACTGTTCGCGACTTACTAACTCACTTAAAATTCCATATTTGGCGGGGGAATATGCGGCTGCACCAATACCAACCAGGCCATAACTCACCAGCGGATTTAACCCGAGCATCATGGCCGTCGCACCGATCAATTTAATCGTGTTAGCAATCAGCATAACACGGCCTTTAGGATAACTATCCGCAAACGGACCCACAAATGGCGCTAGCAAAATATAAGAAAGTACAAAAAATTCTTGCAACAGTGGAATCTGCCAATTGGGCGCGAATTTCGCCTGTAATAAGGCAATCGCTGCAAACAATAGGGCATTGTCCGCCAGTGCAGACAGAAATTGTGCACAAAGTAAGGGCAACATCCCACGCGTGCCGACAGATTGTTGATCTATGCGCATAAAGAAGCAGACATCAATGAAATGTGAAGTTTAGTCATCTGACTTTGTCGGCTAGCATTTTGGATTATAAATTGCATAGATCTATTGTATTTGAATATCATTCGTCTGACCGCAATATATAAGCTGTTTACTTTTATTGATTTTAAGGTCAATAAAAAGGGCGCTTACGCGCCCTTTTTATTCACTAAGTTGATCTAAAGACTGACCAAACTAGCTATGGTAAGCACGTTCGCCATGCTCAGTTGTATCTAGCCCTTCACGCTCTACTTCTTCACTAACGCGCAGACCGATAACCATATCTACAACTTTGTAAGCAATGTAAGCTACGACACCTGACCACACTAGGGTTGTACCTACCGCCCATGCTTGGCTAGTTACCTGTGCCACCATGTCGTAAGGAGCTACTGCGTTAGCCACATAGTCATAAACACCTGTACCACCTAATGCTGGGTTAACTAGCACACCAGTTCCAAGAGCACCGAAAATACCACCGACACAATGCACACCGAATACATCAAGTGAATCATCGTAGCCAAACATAGTTTTTACTTTAGTTACAAAGAAGAAACATAGTGGTGAAACTAAGAGACCTAACACGATGCCACCCATAGGGCCAACAAAACCACATGCTGGGGTAATTGCAACAAGACCTGCTACTGCACCTGAAGCTGCACCTAACATTGATGGTTTGCCTTTAAAGAACCACTCAACAAACATCCAAGAAGAAGCTGCAGCACATGTGGCTAATAAAGTATTAGCAAATACTAGACCCGCCGCACCGTTAGCCTCTAAGTTAGAGCCTACATTGAAACCAAACCAACCTACCCATAATAAAGCTGCACCAACCATTGTTAAGGTCACGCTATGTGGAGCCATTGATTCTTTACCGAAGCCCAAGCGCTTGCCAAGAACAAAGGCACCTACTAGACCAGCAATACCGGCATTAATATGAACAACCGTACCACCGGCAAAGTCTAAAGCACCTTTTTGGAACAAGAACCCAGCCAATGCAGTAGCGGCATCGCCAGCAGCAGCAGAAGTGTAAGCATCAGGACCTGTCCAATACCAAACCATGTGTGCAATTGGTAGGTAAGAGAAAGTGAACCATAAAACCATAAACGCTAGCATTGCTGAGAACTTCATACGTTCTGCAAAGGCACCAACAATCAATGCGGGGGTAATAACAGCGAAAGTTAGTTGGAATACCATATACATGTATTCAGGAATCACAACACCCTTGCTGTAAGTCGCTGCTGTTGAGTCTGGCGTCAATCCCATTAGGAACAAGCGATCCAGCCCACCAAAGAACGGTGTGCTTCCCTGCGTAAAGGCAATACTGTAGCCATAAATAGCCCACAACACACCAAGAACACACGTAATCATAAATGTCTGCATTAACACTGACAACATATTTTTCTGTCTTACCATACCGCCGTAAAACAACCCCAAACCTGGTACACACATTAACAGCACTAATACTGTAGCAGTAATCATCCAAGCGGTATCGCCTTTGTTAGGCACCAACACTGGCGCAGCAACTGTTGCTGCAGCTGGTGCGGCTTCTGGTGCAACGGCAGCAGGAGCAACAACTGCCGATTTATCCACTGTAGGTGTAGCATCTTCAGCAAAGCTATTCGCTGTAAAACCTAAGCCAAAAACGCTGACTAAGGCAAGTATCGAAAGTATTTTTTTCATCATAATCCCCTTATAGCGCTTCCACGCCGGTTTCACCGGTGCGGATGCGATAAACTTGTTCAAGGTTAAAGACAAAAATCTTGCCGTCACCAATTTTGCCAGTGGATGCTGATTTTTCAATCGCATCAACGACTTGATCTAACAAGTCATCTTTGATAGCCACTTCTAATTTTACTTTAGGTAAGAAATCAACCACGTATTCAGCACCACGATATAACTCTGTGTGGCCTTTTTGGCGGCCAAAACCTTTTACTTCAGTTACGGTAATACCCTGCACGCCAATGTTTGACAGTGCCTCCCTAACTTCGTCAAGCTTAAATGGCTTGATAATTGCAGATACAAATTTCATGTTGCTCTCCCGTATATAAGGATGGTTTCGGGTTAAGCGCACTAAGCACTCAACCCATTTAAAAAACTAAGATTAGAAAGTTTTTTGCACGTAAATAGTACCTTGTGCGTTAGCAATATTGCCGCCAACATACCCTGTCTTATAAGCAGCCAAATCCTTACCGTTAGTGTCTGTGTAATAAGCACCAACAGTCACACCATCAGCAAAGGCCTTACTCACGCCAAGCTTCCAATCCGTATAAGAATAAAGGCTATCATTGCTTGCGTTGCCAGAAGTACCACCGGTATATTGTTGGCGACCAACGTGTGCTGTAGCAGTAATGGTATCGGTTATCGGATAATTGGCAGTAATGTCTGCATAATATGTACCACTAGCATCTCTAGTTCCAAAAACGGAGCTCGATGCAGCAACAGAAAGTTTAGCTGTTACCCACTTGTAACTTAATGCGCCATAGACTTCGGTTGTTTCAGCCCTAGTAAATCCAGGATTAATTGAACCAGGATAAACATACTGTAATAAGCCAACATCATAGGTCACATCTTTAATGGCACCACGATACCCTCCATACAAGTCCCATTCAAGACTGGCATTTGTATAAGTTCCACCATCTTCAAGCCAGCTAATATTAGAACCCCACGTGCCTAAGTAGAAACCATTTGGATTAGCATAATCCACGCCGCCTTGAATAGCTGGCTTGTTAGCAGTTTGCGTCAAGCCACGGAAAATGTATTGACTAAATAAACCCACATTGTAAGTAACCTGATTCGCTGGGGCTGGGGCTGCTGCAGCTGGTGCTGCTGGCGCGGCAGCTTCATCAGCAAAAGATAATGTAGGTACTGCAAGTGTAGCTAATACTGCTAAAGATAATAGTGATTTACGCATGTTGCTTACTCCTCAAAAAAACAATAAAAATAAAATTTCGCATTTAACATTAAGCAAGGTGCGTGCCAACTTAAATACCCATTTAAAATCAATCACATAAATATAAATATATCCATATTAGTTTTTTGTAGTTAATCATTAAAACTGCTAAACTACATTATCTATAAAGGAATACATCATGCTTAATTCAATAAAATTAAATGAAATATCTAATAAAATCAGAGAGATGGTCAGCCACTCCCCCTTAGCAGATGCTGAGCACAACTTTGATGCACTATTAAAGAGCGTACTCACCAAAATGGAGCTTGTTTCAAGAGAAGAGTTTGATGTGCAGTCCGAAGTCCTTAGAAACACGCGTCAAAAATTAGAGTTATTAGAAGCTAAACTGGCACAACTAGAAGAGCAGGTAGTCAATAAAGCATAAATTCAACGCGATGCATTTGAATGCTTCGCTCTGTTGGCGACTCACGCCAATGCTATAATTTGTACTTGTATTAAATTTAAATCAAAGTTAGCCCATGCCCCAGCAAATCCATTCTGCCACCGAGAAAATTCTCCGCGACTTATTAGCCCAACACATCTTAATATTAGATGGCGCCATGGGCACAATGATTCAGCAATATAAACTAAGCGAAGTAGATTACCGTGGCACTCGTTTTGCCGACCTTGCAGCACCTACAGGTCAACGTGAATTGTTTGTCAAGGGTAATAATGAGTTGCTAACGCTCACACAACCACAGGTAATCCAAGAGATTCATGAAAAATATCTGGCAGCTGGCGCTGATATTATTGAAACGAATACCTTTGGCGCTACCACTGTGGCGCAAGACGACTATCACATGGGGTACTTAGCATACGAGATGAACGTTGAGGCTGCTAAACTTGCCAAAGCGGCTTGTGTAAAATACAGCACGCCAGATAAGCCTCGCTTTGTGGCTGGGGCCCTAGGCCCGACACCCAAAACAGCCTCCATTTCTCCAGATGTCAATGATCCAGCAGCACGTAATGTCAGTTTTGACCAATTAGTGGCAGCCTATTTAGATCAAGCGCGCGGCTTAGTGGCTGGGGGCGCGGATATCTTAATGGTAGAAACCATTTTTGACACCTTAAACTGCAAGGCCGCCTTATTCGCTATTGACACGTTCTTTGCCGAAAGCGGGCTTCGTTTACCAATCATGCTCTCTGGAACGGTAACCGATGCTTCAGGGCGTATTTTGTCAGGACAAACTGTCACGGCCTTCTGGCACTCCGTGCGTCACGCGAAACCACTCACCATTGGTTTAAATTGTGCTTTAGGTGCAACGCTCATGCGCCCTTATGTAGAAGAGCTCTCAAAAATCGCTGATACTTTTGTCTGTATCTATCCGAATGCAGGGCTACCTAACCCCATGTCAGATACTGGTTTTGATGAAACGCCGGACATTACTTCTAGCTTGATCAAAGAATTTGCTGAAAGTGGATTCTTAAATATTGCTGGCGGCTGCTGCGGTACAACGCCCGCTCATATCAATGCTATCTACAATCAAATTAAAGATATGCCCCCTCGTATTGTTCCGACTTTGCCAATAACTCTCAAACTGTCTGGTTTAGAGCCATTTGTCATTGATGAGAACTCTTTATTTGTCAATGTAGGTGAGCGAACCAATGTCACCGGTTCCAAAGCATTTGCACGTTTAATTATCAATGAGCAATATGATGAAGCACTCACGGTCGCACGTCAACAAGTTGAAAATGGTGCGCAAGTAATTGATATCAACATGGATGAGGGCATGTTGGACGCCACTAAAGCCATGACGCACTTCTTGAATTTAATTGCATCCGAACCTGATATTGCGCGAGTGCCGATTATGATCGACTCTAGTAAGTGGTCAGTCATTGAGGCAGGCTTAAAATGCGTTCAGGGCAAAGCGATTGTCAATTCAATTTCAATGAAAGAAGGCGAAACTGAGTTTCTACGTCAGGCTACTTTATGCAAGCGCTTCGGTGCGGCTATTATTGTGATGGCATTTGATGAAAAAGGCCAAGCTGATACCTTTGAGCGCAAAACTGAGATTTGCCAGCGCGCCTATAATTTATTGGTAGATCGCCTAGATTTCCCGCCGGAAGATATTATCTTTGACCCCAATATTTTTGCCATCGCAACCGGTATTGAGGAACACAACAATTACGCGGTAGACTTTATTAACGCCACACGCTGGATTAAAGAGAATTTACCCTACGCCAAAATTTCTGGTGGTGTGTCCAACGTGAGCTTTAGCTTTAGAGGTAATGACCCAGCACGTGAGGCCATCCATACCGTGTTTCTGTACCATGCTATTAAAGCTGGGATGACCATGGGCATTGTCAATGCAGGCATGATGGGTGTTTACGATGACCTTGCCGCGGAACTAAAAGAGCGCGTCGAAGATGTAGTGCTGAATCGCCGAGACGATGCGACCGAGCGCATGATTGACATTGCCGGCACCCTAGTGGCTGGCGGTAAAAAAATTGCCGCGACCTTAGAATGGCGAGGAACAGAAACTGAACCTACACCCGTAGAAAAACGTTTAAGTCATGCCATGGTGCATGGTATTACTGAATTTATCGTCGAAGATACCGAAGAAGCCAGGCAAAAAGTTGCCGACCGTGGCGGTCGCCCTATTCATGTCATCGAGGGGCCGTTGATGGACGGCATGAATGTAGTCGGAGATTTATTCGGTCAAGGTAAAATGTTTTTACCGCAGGTGGTGAAGTCCGCAAGGGTCATGAAACAAGCGGTTGCTCATTTGATTCCGTATATTGAGGCAGAAAAAGCCGCAGATGAAAAACGCACCGGTATTGTGGCCAAACCTAAAGGTAAAATGGTCATTGCCACTGTCAAAGGTGATGTCCATGATATTGGCAAAAACATCGTATCAGTGGTGTTGCAATGCAATAACTTTGAAGTTGTGAATATGGGCGTAATGGTGCCGGCATCTGAAATTTTAGCCATGGCTAAAGCAGAAAAAGCCGACATTATTGGTCTATCTGGATTGATTACACCGTCACTGGAAGAAATGACGCATATCGCCAGAGAGATGCAACGCGACCCTTATTTCAAAGGTCTTAAAACGCCCTTACTTATTGGCGGCGCCACTACCTCACGCGCACATACTGCACTGAAAATTGCACCATTTTATGACGGGCCTGTCATCTATGTCGCCGATGCTTCGCGCTCAGTCGCAGTCATGCAATCACTATTAACACCAGAACAGAGAGACGCGTACATCGACGAAGTGGCCACCGATTATGAGTTAGCACGCACCCAGCATGCCAACAAAAAAGGTATTCCGCTTCTCACCATAGCGCAAGCGCGTGCCAATAAGATCAAGCTATCATTTGAAGAAAAATCAGCGCCAATCAAACCTAAATTTCTTGGGCGTCGTGAACTTAAGAATGTCGATTTAAGCATACTGGCGCAATACATTGATTGGACACCTTTCTTCCAAACCTGGGATCTAGCTGGGTTTTATCCGGCTATCCTCAGTGATGCCGTGGTTGGTATTACAGCCACCAAGTTACATAATGAAGCGCTGGCCATGCTCAAGAAAATCATTGAGGGACGTTGGTTGAGCGCAAATGGGGTAGTTGCACTATTACCTGCCAACGCCGTGCATGATGATGACATTGAAATTTATACTGACGACACACGTAGTCAAATTGCCTTTACTTACTACGGAATGCGTCAACAAACGGTGAAGCCAGTGATTGAAGGTGTCGCGCGCCCTAATCAATGTTTAGCTGACTTTATTGCTCCTAAAGGAGCGGCCGACTACATCGGCTTATTTGCTGTCACGGCAGGCTTGGGTATAGAAAAACATATACAGAAGTTTGAAGCGGCTCACGATGATTACAGTAGCATTATGTTAAAAGCCTTGGCCGATAGATTAGCCGAGGCATTTGCTGAATATTTACATGAACGTGTGCGCCTTGACTTCTGGGGCTATGCTCCGGATGAGCATTTAAACAAGACCGAGCTCATCAAAGAGCAATATCAAGGCATACGACCAGCGCCTGGTTACCCAGCTTGTCCAGATCATACGGTGAAGCCTGATATGTTTAAGGTGTTACAAGCGGAAGATATTGGTATGCAGCTAACCGAGTCCTTCGCCATGCAACCCGGAGCAGCAGTTTCTGGCTTTTACTTTTCTCATGCCGATGCCAAGTATTTTAGTGTAGATAAAATAGGCGAAGACCAATTGATAGAGATGGCAAAACGTCGTGGCGTGGATAAGGAATATCTGCACCGATGGCTAGCGCCTAATTTATCGTAATGAGCGCTCAAGCACTCAAGACACTGTAATAAGTAAAACACCGGGTAGAAGAAGACTATGCATATTCACATATTAGGTATCTGCGGCACATTTATGGGCGGCATTGCGGTCCTAGCGAAACAGGCTGGGCATAAAGTGACAGGCTGTGATGCAAATGTCTATCCGCCTATGAGTTCGCAATTAGAGGCACAAGGCATAGAACTGATTGAAGGTTTTGACCCAGCACAGATCGCCCTTAATCCCGATATTTATGTGATCGGCAATGTGGTTTCTCGTGGGAATCCATTGATGGAAGAAATTCTTAATCGCGGCTTACCCTACATCTCCGGTCCGCAATGGTTAGCAGAAAATGTACTGCAAGGGCGTTGGGTATTGGCGGTAGCTGGGACCCATGGCAAAACCACCACAAGCTCTATGTTGGCATGGATACTCGAATATGCGGACTTAGCACCTGGCTTTTTAATTGGAGGCGTGCCGCAAAACTTCGGTGTTTCAGCACGCTTACCTGGCATCCCAAAACAAGACCCGCAAAGTCAATCACCGTTCTTTGTAATTGAAGCCGATGAGTATGACACTGCATTCTTTGATAAACGCTCTAAGTTCGTGCACTACCATCCAAGGACTGCGGTACTTAACAATTTGGAATTTGATCATGCAGATATTTTTGACGATTTAGCTACCATAGAAAAACAATTTCATCATCTGGTTAGAACAGTGCCTCAGCAAGGCTTGGTCGTCGCCAATGGAAAAGAAGCGAGCTTGCAACGTGTGATTAATAAAGGCTGCTGGACGCCAGTGGAAATATTCGGCACAGATGCCGACTGGCAAGCAGTCAATGCACAGGGCAATGGGAGCTTTGACGTGGCCTTTCAAGGAAAGATTCTAGGTCATGTTGCTTGGGATTTATTGGGTGAACATAACCAAATGAATGCACTAGCCAGCATCGCCGCCGCGCGGCATGCCGGAGTCACAGCCCAAGTGAGTATTGAGGCATTATCAACATTTAAAAATGTAAAGCGCCGTATGGAAATCGTAGGTGTAGTGAATTGCATAACCCTCTATGATGACTTTGCCCACCACCCGACAGCGATTACTACTACCCTAGCAGGCTTACGTGGCAAGGTAGATAAAGCGCGTATATTGGCTGTGTTAGAACCTCGCTCAAACACCATGAAACTAGGTGTGATGAAGGGCGCGCTACCGAGCAGCTTAGAAGAAGCAGATTTAGTGTTTTGTTACGGTGCCAATTTGGGCTGGGACGCCGCAGAGGCCTTGGCACCGATTAAAGACAAAGCCAAAACTTATGCTGATATCAATCAAATGGTCGCTGATATTAGCGCAATCGCAGAAGCTGGCGACCAGATACTAGTCATGAGTAACGGCGGGTTTGGGGGCGTGCACCAAAAATTAATAAGCGCATTACAACTCAAATTCCAGACTAAGTAATTCAGTTAATTCAAAATGGCCGTTAAAAGGATAGCCCCACTCACTTTAAAACCAGTGCCGTTGTTCGGAAATCACGTTTTTCGCATTGCCATTTGGTTATCCATCTTATTACATATCGCACTATTGAATTTGGCATTTAAGGCCACTATTCCCGAAAAATTTAGCGACTACTCCCCTGTGCTAGAAGTGATGTTAGTAAATTCCAAAACCACCCGCAGCCCAGACCATGCCGATACGTTTGCGCAAGCCAATTTAGATCGTGGTGGTAATACCGAACAAGATCGACAAATGAAATCAGCACTACCCTCGATCAAACTGCAATCTACTGAATTGTTACCAAAACCAACGGCAAAAGTGAATTCTGGCGATCAGGCGGCGGAAAAAATAGCTTTAGTGGCCAAGCCGCAAATGCGAGTCGCCGAACTTGAGAAAACTGCGCGTTCACTGATGAGCCAAATACGTTCAACCTACCAAATTGATTCACGACCAGAGCAACAAGTGGTGGCAAAAAAAACTGAGAATGATCATCAGGACATTAACGCGCCGAATACTCATGACATGTCGGCTACCGCACTAGAAATTGATCATCTAGAGGCGCTTATTTCCAAACAACAAGATGAATATCAAAAACGCCCTAAGCGTAAATTTGTAGGTGCGCGCACTAAAGAATACCGCTATGCCCTATATGTGGATGCTTGGCGGCAAAAAGTAGAACAAATTGGTAATCTTAATTACCCAAAGGCTGCTAGAGATCGCCAACTTTATGGCCAACTAGAAATGACGGTGTCGATACATGCTGATGGCAGCATAGAAAATATAGAACTTAACCGTAGTTCTGGGCACAAAATTCTCGATCAAGCAGCCAAGCATATAGTCGAGCTAGGCGCACCTTATGCCAAGTTCCCAGAGGATGTGCGTAAAGAAATTGATATTTTAAGCATCACCCGCACTTGGACTTTTACCAAAGAAGATAGCCTGTCTAGCGAGTGACCCAATAGATCCATTAAGCTATCATTAATAAATACTCACAAATAACCTAACCTTAGATCCTATGAGCAACTACTTTCAGCACCATATATTTTTCTGCCTCAATGAACGTGAAGACGGAAGCGCCTGTTGTTCCGATAAAGGCGCGACATCGGCATTTGATTATATGAAATCGCGGATTAAAAAATTAGGTCTGAATGGTGAAGATAAAGTAAGAGTAAATCGGGCAGGGTGTTTTGACCGCTGTGGAGAAGGACCCCTACTGGTCATTTACCCACAGGCGATTTGGTACACCTTTGTTGACAATGACGATATTGAAGAGATTATACAAAGCCATTTACTGAAGAATACCTTAGTCTCAAGACTAATGGTTTAGATTGTGGCGCTCAATGCGCAGGCGATGTGTGTAGCAATTTTTTCACTCAGTTGCTGAAGTTCTCCCTCGCTCACTAACCGAGGCTGACCATCGCGCATAGGCTGACCCCAATGCGGATTAGGGAAGTGGCGATCTACTTCAAAACGAGGCACTACATGCCAATGTAAATGTGGCGTTTTATTGCCCAAACTGGCTAAATTGATTTTATCTGGATTAAAAATTTCACGCACTGCCAGCTCTACTGAAAATACAACCTTCATCAAGCGCGCCCGTTCCGCTAGCGGCAAGTCAGTCATTTCTTTAATATGTGCCCGCAACTCTACGCGGCAATAAGCAGGATAATCAGTATCACTTAGCAAAACGACACGGCAAAATTCATCTTGCCACAACAAAGTATCTAGCGTTTCTGCACAAAGCACACAAGCCATTAAGAAGCTGCCAACATACGTTCTAAAGTGAGCTTAGCCAACTGTGCTTCATGCTCAGGTACTTTAATTTGGTTCACCACATTACCAGCCACTAGATTTTCTAATACCCAAGCCAAGTGCTGTGGATCTATGCGCGCCATAGTCGAACACTCACATACAACATGACTCATAAACTGCACCAACTTACCCTGCGCTTTCATATCATTAGCTAAGCGATTGACTAAATTCAACTCAGTACCTACGAGCCATTGTGTATTGGGCGCCGCCTCACTCACCGTTTTTAATATGTATTCGGTAGATCCCACATAATCTGAATTGAGGCACACTTCAAATGGTGCCTCTGGATGAGAAATGACTATGCCCTCTGGATATTGGGCTCTAAATTGCGTAATGTTTTCCAGACGAAACATTTGATGCACTGCGCAGTGCCCTTTCCACAACAGGATTTTTGCATTTTTAATTTGCTCAAGCGTAAGACCGCCCATTGGTAAATCAGGATCCCAAGTAGGCATCTGCTCCAAAGGTATCCCCATTTTATGACCACTCCAGCGCCCAAGATTTTGGTCCGGAAAGAACAATACTTTTTCACGTTGAGCAAAACCCCACTCAATAATCTTAGTCGCATTGGTAGAAGTGCAAACAATGCCTCCATGCTCTCCGCAGAAGGCTTTGAGGTCGGCAGCAGAATTAATGTAGGTAATGGGCGTAATCGTTTCGTCAAAATTAAGCACTTTATTGAGTTCGCGATAACTACGTTCAACTTTCGCAAGATTTGCCATATCGGCCATAGAGCAACCAGCAGCCAAGTCTGGAAGTATTGCGACCTGTTCCGGGCGACTTAAAATATCCGCCACCTCAGCCATAAAATGCACGCCTAAAAACACGATATATTCAGCATCTAAATTTTCGGTATAGCGTGATAATTTGAGAGAATCTCCCGTGTAATCAGCATGTCGATAGACCGCTTCATTTTGATAATGATGACCTAAGATTACCAAGCGTTTGCCTAGGGTTTGTTTGGCGGCAATAATGCGGCGCTGACAGTCGGCATCATCGGCGGCTTGTAAACGCTCAAATTTAATCGGAATACTTTTTGTTGTGGTTTGCATAATCAATCGCTTCAGGGGTTCTATTTAAGGCTGGGTAATATTTTACCAAAATTTGCGCGGAAAGCTTCGGGGTTCAGCCCGGAGATGGATAGCGCGAGCACCGGAGGTGCTCATGATGTTGGTGTTCTCTGATTTTCAACGTATTGTTTAATCACTGACAGCGGAGCGCCTCCGCAGGATGCCGCGAAGTAAGAAGGTGACCACAATACGTTCTTCCAATAACGATGAGTAATGTCAGGACGCTCTTTTTTAAGCATGCGACTCGACACCCCTTTTAAGCTATTCACTAACGTTGACAACTGTACCGTTGGTGAGTATTCAACTAGAAGATGCACGTGGTCGTCTTCCCCATTCATTTCAACTAATTTCACATCGGCTTTTTCACACACTCTGGCGAAATGCTCACGCAATAACTGAATCGCACCTGCGTCCAATACATGGCGTCGATACTTAGTCACAAAGACTAAATGCGCATGCAATGCAAAAACACAATGCCTGCCTGTTCTAATTGCTTGATTTTTATCCATAGACCAATTATAATGTACGCTATGATACGTCGTCAAGCCTATAAATTTCAATTGAAGGCCAATTTATCACAAACTCGCCAAATGCGACGCTTTGCCGGTGCTTGTCGCTTTGTCTTTAATCAGGCACTGGCCTTGCAAAAGGCAAATTATGAAGCAGGCAATAAGAAGCTAAGTTATGCAGACTTGTGTGCTGAGCTATTAACATTAAAATTGAGTAATCCATGGCTTGGCGAATCTCCCTCTCAAACGCTACAACAATCACTAAAGGATTTGGAGCGTTCTTACACGAATTTCTTTGCCAAGCGCGCGGACTTTCCGCGCTTTAAGAAAAAAGGTTTGTCTAGCAGTTTCAGATTCCCGCAAGGCTGTAAGTTAGATCAAGCGAACAATCGCATCTTCCTGCCAAAACTTGGTTGGATACACTATCGCAATAGTCGTGAAGTCTTAGGTGAAGTCAAGAATGTGACGGTGTCACATTCTTGCGGTCATTGGTATATCTCTGTTCAGACTGAGCGTGAAGTATCTGATGCTAAACATCCATCCACAAGTGCGATTGGTGTTGATATGGGAATTGCACAGTTTGCGACATTAAGTGATGGTCATGTTTTTGCTGCTGTAAATAGCTTTAAACAAAAGCAAAAACAATTAGCACGCTACCAGCGTGCTTTCAGTCGCAAAGTGAAATTCAGTCAAAATTGGAAGAAACAGAAAAGCAAGATCGGAAGGTTACATCAAACGATTGCGAATATTCGGAAAGATTACTTGCATAAGACCACCACAATCATCAGCCAAAACCACGCGATGATTGTGATTGAAGATTTGCAAGTAAAGAATATGAGCAAGAGTGCGAGAGGCAATCTAAATAAGCCAGGACGTCATGTGAAAGCCAAATCAGGCTTAAACAGATCGATTCTGGATCAAGGCTGGTTTGAATTCAGGCGTCAGATTGAATACAAGCAAGTCTGGCGTGGAGGTAATGTGCTTGCGGTTCCACCGCAATACACTAGCCAGCGTTGCAGTTGTTGCGGTACAGTATCTAAAGAAAACCGCCAGTCACAAGCGAAGTTTGCTTGTATAGCCTGCGGTTATCAAGCGAATGCTGACGTTAACGCAGCGATGAACATATTAGCGGCAGGACATGCCGTATTAGCTTGTGGAGAGATTGTGCAACAAGACAACTCTGTGAAGCAAGAACTCACTGAGGAGACTTCGCATGAACACGCGTAGCTCGGTAGGAATCCTCGGCATTCATGCCGGGGAGGATGTCAAAACTGAAGACCATGGCGTTCACCCAGTTTGTGCACGGCATCCACATTGGTCCAAGAAAAAACGCGCCCTGCCGCCTCGCGCCAATCTACCCATTCATATTGCACATGTTCATTGGGTGCTAATGTAATGGATAAAGATTGCGGCAAACATAGACCAAAAACGTGTTCAGTATTTTGACTGACTTCAGGCGAATATCGATATCGCCAATGCGGATAAATATCATACACATTAGAGGTTTCCCAGTCTTGCAAATCATACAAATTGGCATCTAAACCAGTTTCTTCATACACTTCACGAATTGCGGTTTGAAGCGGCATTTCCTCCAACTCTAAACTACCTGTGACGGACTGCCAAAAACCTTCTCTATCAGCGCGCTCCATAATCAGCACCTTTAAGTCAATGGTATGGATCAGCACTAGGACTGAAATTGGGGTTTTATACATAGGGTATATTTCTTATTACGCAGACTTAACGGTATTTTTTGCATTAGTGAGATTTTTAGGCAACTGAAACACTACACTTTCTATCACCCCTTGTAACTCTTGCACCTGCGTGACACCCAATTCTTGAAGTCTGCTAATGACTTCTTGCACCAGTATTTCAGGCGCTGAAGCGCCGGCAGAAACCCCAATTTTCCTTTTACCAACTAACCACTCTGCTTTAAGAAAACTTGCATTATCTATCATGTATGACTCAATGCCTTGGTGCTCTGCTACTTCGCGCAAACGATTGGAGTTTGAGCTATTTGGCGAACCGATGACAATGACTAAATCGCAATCTTTAGCCATAATCTTCACAGCATCCTGGCGGTTTTGAGTGGCGTAGCAAATATCATCACTTTTTGGCGCTTGAATTTGCGGAAACTTAGCCTGCAGAGCTTGTATCACCAAGCTAGCATCATCCATAGATAACGTAGTCTGCGTTACGAAAGCTAACTTACTAGGGTCCTTTACGATTAAATTGCACACATCCGCAGGCGTTTCCACTAAATACATTCCCGTATCATGAACGCCCTCGTCAACTTGACCCATAGTCCCTTCCACCTCGGGATGTCCTTTATGCCCTATCATCACGATTTCTAAGCCAGCAGCACGCATTTTAGCGACTTCAATATGGACTTTAGTCACCAATGGACAGGTGGCATCAAAGGCAATTAATCCGCGGGCATCAGCTTCCGCACGTATGGCTTTTGAAACTCCATGCGCACTAAAAATAACGGTGCTACCCCTTGGAATTTCATCGAGATCTTCGATGAATACTGCACCCCTGGTGCGCAATTCATCAACCACAAATTTATTGTGCACCACTTCATGACGCACATAAATCGGCGCACCAAACTTTTCTAGGGCTTGCTCAACAATAATAATGGCACGATCTACCCCTGCACAAAAACCTCGGGGATTGGCCAATAGTACTTCTGGTGATATATCATCTAACATACACAGTTTTCATTCATAAAAATTCACTCAAGGTATAATGCACATATTAACCTAAATCAGGATGTGCTTAAATTTCAAGCATGCTTAAAACATGAAAAATATAACAGCGACTAGCGCTAAAGCTAAAAATACTGCAACCCTATTAATCACCTGCCCAGATAAAAAGGGTATTGTGGCCGCCATTGCAGATTTTTTATACCAACACAACGCTAATATTTTGCATGCCGATCAGCATCAGGATGCAGAAAACAACTTATTTTTAATGCGCGTTGAATGGGATTTAGAGGGATTTTCATTCAATCCGGCTCATTTTTCACAACATTTCGCAGAAGTTAGCAACAGATTCAACATGGAGTGGCAACTTAAACTGTCACAAAAACCGTTACGTGTTGCCATTATGGTTTCACAATATGACCATTGCTTAGCGGATTTGTTGCACCGCCATAAAAATGGCGAATTAATGTGTGATATTCCACTGATTATAAGCAACCATCATGATACTGAGGCGCTAGCTAAATTTTATGGTGTTGATTTTCACTATATTGCCGTGACCAAAGACAATAAAGTCGAGGCTGAAGCGCAACAGTTCTCCTTATTTGCCAAGTATGAAATTGATTTAATCGTGCTTGCACGCTACATGCAAATCCTATCGCCAGATTTTGTGGCGCGCTATCCTAAACAGATTATCAATATACACCACTCATTTTTACCAGCCTTTATCGGTGCCAAGCCTTACCATCGCGCCTTTGAGCGTGGGGTAAAGCTGATCGGTGCCACCAGTCACTACGTGTCTGAAGTGCTAGATGAAGGTCCTATTATAGAGCAGGGTATAGACCGAATTTCACATCGCGATCAGGTTGAAGACCTCATTCAAAAAGGCCGTGATTTAGAACGCGTAGTCCTATCAAAAGCCGTACGTTGGCATATTGAAAGTCGCATTCTGCTTTATGCGAATAAAACGGTTATTTTTGACTAAGCTAGTTTTGGGAAATTAAGGCAACACTTTTTCTAAAGCAAATAAATCAGCGATCACTTCACGAGGTCTAATGAGGTGGCATACGCTATCGTCCACCATCACCTCAGCCGCTCGCGGCCTGGTGTTGTAGTTGCTGGACATACTCATGCCATAAGCGCCCGCTGACATGATCGCCAGCAAATCACCTTCTGCTAAAGCTAGTGTTCTATCATGTCCTAAAAAGTCACCACTTTCACAAACCGGTCCGACGATTTCGTAAATCAACGCTGGGTTTGTGTCATCTGCCACCCGCTCCTGAACAGCGTTAATCTCATGATAAGCATCATATAAAGCGGGGCGCATCAAATCGTTCATCGCAGCATCCACGATAGCAAAATTTTTCGATTCCGTATGCTTCAAATATTCAACTTTAGTCAGCAATACGCCCGCATTCCCGACCAAAGCACGCCCCGGCTCAAATACCAATTTAACCTTACGATTGCCCAGCTTGGCACGCATCGCCATTGCATATTCTTTAAATTCTGGTGGTGTTTCGTCGCTATAACAAATACCAATGCCTCCACCAGCGTCAATATGCTGAATTTCAATGCCCTGTTGCTTCAGTGCATCGACCAACAACAACACACGATCAAGCGCATCTAAAAATGGTGATAACTCCGTTATTTGCGAGCCAATATGGCAATCCACACCATGAATAGCAATATGTGGCATAGTTGCCGCTTGAAGATAAATACTCAGCGCATCTTCGTATGCCACACCAAATTTATTGTTTTTTAATCCAGTAGAAATATAAGGATGGGTTTTTGCATCCACATTAGGATTAACACGTAAAGACACCGGAGCTATTTTCCCCATCTCTGCCGCGACTTGATTAAGTCTTACTAGCTCACTAGCAGACTCGACATTAAAGCAGAAAATTCCAGCCTTGAGCGCTGCCTGCATTTCAGTGGCTGTTTTACCTACTCCTGAAAACACAATTTTCTTAGGGTCTCCTCCTGCCGCGAGCACGCGTGCTAATTCACCACCGGACACAATATCAAAACCAGCACCTAGCTTGGCGAATAAATTCAATATAGCTAGGCTAGGGTTAGATTTCACCGCAAAACATACTAAGTGATCACTACCCTCAAAACCTGCGCTAAAGCGCTCAAAGGCAAGCGTAAGGGCAGCTTTGGAATAAACATAGCAAGGCGTGCCAAAGTCACGGGCAATTTGAGCTAAGCCCACATTTTCGGCATGGAGCGTATTGTTTTGGATGTTGAATGAGTTCACAGAATGGGCTTCAAAATATAAATTTATTGGGTCGGAGTTTGTGGGTATTGCTTCTCTGGGATATACAAAGGGCCTTTGGTGCCGCAACTACTAAGCACGCCCGCAAAAGTAGCTAACAATGCGATGTAAACGAATAGCCTAGCAGTACCTGTTTGCATATATAAAATCCCAATGTCTTAAATCTCAGCCAATTTTAACATAAAGCCTGAGTACGTTTTATTTAGAAATCACCCGTGCGTAGGGATTGAATTATCTAACTTAAGCTATGACTCAAAAAAGTCGATTTTCTATCCAGAATATTTGCTCAACAATTTAGAGGTAATGAGACCATTAATTAATCCAAATAACACGGCAGCGGCTGCGAAAACAGGCACCAAATACGCCACGCCCGCATGTGGAATTAACCATAAACGCACGATCAGTAGCTGCCCGCCAATATGTGCAATGGCCGCCAATATACTCAAAGAAATTGGCCCAAACCAATCCTTGCTTAAATGCTGTAACAACCAAAGAGCAAGCAAGCTGAAACAGGCTCCACTTAAACTTAATACAAAGCTCGGTGCCAAAAATTGACCCAGTAATAAGCTGCTAGCAAATACCCTTAAGATACTGACCCACGCCGCAGTAGCAAATCCATACTGGTACAACACATATAAAGTGACAATGTTGGCAAGCCCCGGCTTTACCCCAGGAAGTGGAGATGGAATCACGGCTTCCAACATATGCAAAGCGATAGCAAACGCGGCAAGTTTAGCGATGCGATGATCATCGACTGTGGTCTGTATTTGCTTAATGTCCAATGCTAATCCTAACGCAATATTCTTAGCTAATAGTTAAGGCTGTCATAAGGCTTAGTTGCCCCTAACAACTCCAAACTCACTTGATTGGGCAAGCAGATTGCCGACTGCCCGGCGTGACTTAACCAAGCTTGATGCACGCAATACTGCCCCTGACAAGGCGATTTTACAAACCGCACTTTGCCTTGCGCAATATTAATGACTGACTCTCCTAGCTTTCCTTGCACATGCACTTCACGCGTCTGATTTAACGAGTAAGTTGCGTAAATTTTATCATCTAGGCGAATTTGCACTTTGGTTGCTTGTTCACTTGACCATAAAGTGTGGAATAAATACAGCACGCCCAATATCGCACTGAGAAGCACCACAAAATCCCCAGGTAAGAAATATTGCTGGTAATGCCTAAAGGACGATGCGCTAAGGGAGCGTCGTATATTGAACACTAGCATCACTCCAATGTATTTTTCTTGCCATGGTTTTTGACAGCATTATATGGGATTGGTCATCGACTAACATATAGTCTTCAATACCAAATGCCTGTGCCATCCTGCTACTTTGTGCTGCACCTGCAATAAAAATAGGTTTAGTCACCACATCTGATAACACACCTGCTTGGCTTTGATTCGTAGCTTGTGGCGGCACCAAAACCGTTACCGACTGCATATGCTGTGACGGGTAGCCGGTACGCGGATCAATAATATGGCAGTAACGTTGGCCATTAATCATAAAGTAACGCTGATAATCCCCTGAAGTCCCAATCGCCCAGCCATCGCCTAACTCTAGGGTCGCCATCGCAACGGGCTTTCGCGGATGTTGTATGCCAACTCGCCATGGCTTATCACCATGCTTACCCAACGCAATCACATTGCCGCCGATATTAATCAACGCATTTTTAACCCCTTGCTGGCGCAAATAGGTTGCAGCAATATCTAGTGCATACCCTTTAGCATAACCACCTAAATCTAACTTTAGAGCCTGATTATTGCTGTAAGCGCTGTTATCTGTCACCACCATATCCATCATGCGCGGGTTGGCCTGAACTAGTGTATGGATTTGTGTAGCATCAATATGGACAGGGGTAAGTTCATCACGCTGAAAGCCCCAAGCGGCGATTAACTTGCCTATACTAGGGTTAAATAAATTGTCAGACTTTTCCGATAACTTACTGATTTCTAGCAACATCTTTGCAAGATCTGGACTAATTGCAATTGGCGTTTTCCCAGCAGCAAATGCGGCATTTAGTTGTCCAATTTCACTCAGGTGATTCTCGCTAACCGGCTTCCAAGCATGTAAACGATTATGCAAATTCTGAAATTCTTGAAAAACGTGATTAGCTAGATAGTTTGCTCGATCATTATTTTCGCCGTAGATAGTGACATCAACCAAAGTGCCGAATACATAACTTTGGCTATGATAAAGGGGTTCCTCAAAGCAGGCACTCAAAGCCCAGCAAAGAGCGACAAGTGCCAGTAACTTAAAGATCTTAGTCATTGATGACTAAATAAGCGTTAACGTCTTACGCTCTAAAGCATCGACCATCAAGCTGGCTGGATTGCATTGCGGCTCCAAGTGCTGGGTTTGCTGCGCAATTTCAACCATACCAGTGGGGCTTGTGACGTTAATTTCCGTCAAATAATCTCCGATGACATCTAAACCAACTAGAAGCAAACCTTGTTGTTTAAGTACTT
>Ga0364916_10048_pt1 | contig 53632 bp, 45 predicted proteins | sample SorcelJu500001C4_2_FD_206964 | JGI IMG/M metagenome (GOLD analysis project Ga0364916, IMG submission 206964) | Enriched cells from Trout Bog Lake Hypolimnion, Wisconsin, USA - BchlTB.June20.5000.01.C4 | ecosystem: Environmental > Aquatic > Freshwater > Lake > Hypolimnion/Profundal zone | place...
GGGTGCATTTGACAATCTAAGTACAATGCCTATCCGCTATAATGCGCGATATTCTTTCAGGAAAAATCAAGCCTGATTCACTTTTTAAGCCGGAAGGGCTTAAAAGTTCCGGCGGCTGAAGCAAAATAATGCGTATGTCCGATGCCGCCATTTTATTGAAAAAGATTCCTATGTTAAGTTACCGCCACGCTTTTCACGCCGGCAATCATGCCGATGTTTTGAAGCATTTTATTTTTATTCAATTACTGAATTACATGGGCCAGAAAGAGGCGCCATTTATGTACATCGACACCCACGCGGGTGCGGGGCTGTATGCGCTCGATACTGGCTACGCGGCTAAAAACGCCGAGTATGAAACAGGAATCGCCAAGCTCTGGGAAAGAAAAGATTTGCCTCCTGCCTTAGCGGACTATTGCAACATGATTAAAGCGCTCAATCCGAGCGGCAAATTGCGCTATTACCCCGGTTCGCCCTATTGCGCAGAAAATGTCATGCGCTTAGAAGATCGTTTGCGTTTGTTTGAGCTTCATCCAAGCGACGTTAAGATTTTGAGTGAAAATATGCGTAAGCGCGAAATGCATCAGGCTGAACAAGGACAAAAGGCACGTGGTAAACGCGTTATTGTCATCGGCGGCGATGGTTTCGAAGGATTAAAAGCACAACTCCCACCACAGCAACGTCGTGCGCTGGTGTTAATTGATCCGCCGTATGAAGATAAGCGGGACTATAAACGGGTAAAAGATGCGTTGGCAGATGCTTTGCAGCGCTTCCCGGGCGGAACGTATGCGGTCTGGTATCCGGTATTGCAGCGGCAGGAGTCACGTGAGTTTGCGAGAAAACTATCTCAATTACCGGTGGAAAGTTGGCTGAATGTGACGTTGTCGGTCAGTCAGCCTATGCCGGATGGCTTTGGCCTGCATAGCAGCGGAATGTTTATTGTTAATCCGCCGTGGGTATTGGAAGCGATGTTAAAAGAAGTGATGCCGTATTTGGTCAAGGTACTTGGAAACGATAGCGCAGCTAAATTCACGCTCGAAAGTGGGCAGGGCGCAGCACCGGTCGGTCGTAAGCCGGTGCGTCCGGGAACTCAATAAAAAAGGAATAACGATGTCATCAGGCGACTATACCGAAGAAATGACCAAATTAGCGGCACCCACGCTGGATATGCATCGGGCCATTATGTTACTTTCCGAAAAACTGGTTGAATTAGATCGATGCAATCAGCGTATTGATGCCTGCACCGATATGTCGTTAATCTCCATCTTGACCGCATCGCGCAACAGGGAGAAAAAAAATATCGCCATGCTGCTGGAGTGGATGCGCCGCCACGATCCCAAGTTTGACCAGGAACTTCGCTCAGCGCTATTTAAGGCCGGGCCGATTGTCGAGGAAGATTAATTTTGTTTTAGTATTCATCGGATATAACGACCAATCAATCCCATATCTAGCCAGAAGCGCTAGCCAGAATCGCCAGCCAGACCGGATCGGTGTTCATCCTTTTGATCACCGGATCAACCTCATCACGGTCGGTGTTCATCCCCCCCCGTTGAATGCTAAATATAAAATTACTGAGTAGCTGACGTTGCGTTAGTTACAGATTGAAAGTACAGATTGAAAGTACAGATTGACAGACCAGATTGAAAGCGTATGTTGAAAATCTGAACATAATTTGGAGGTGATGTCCATGGTTCATCAAGCGGTTTTTTTAGAATTTACAAGCCTTATAGTTGCCGTCTCTGCCACACTTTGCGTGACACCCGTGTCAGCACAAACCAGTGTGACTGTTTCCGGCTTAATCGATGCTGAAATTAATTCACAGACTTCCTCCTCGACCGGTCAGCGCGTAACAAGCCTGAATGGTTCACCAGAAGGTCCCAATGGCGGCATGCAAACCTCCTACCTGCAATTTGCAGGTACCGAAGACTTGGGTGCTGGTTTGAAAGCAGGCTTTATATTGGGAACATTTATTCGTCCTGGCCTTGGCAGTGATGGTCGTTTTAATGGTGATCCGCTTTTTTCACGCGACGCGAATGTGTCTCTGTCTGGTGACTTTGGTGGAATCAAGTTGGGGCGTCAAATCAGCCCACTTTACCTTTCTACGTTATTGTTTAATCCGTTTGCAGATTCGTTCAGTTACAGCCCAATTATTCAGCAAACGTACTACGCATTTTCGGCGGGCAATGTTATTAGTGCGGACTCCGGTTATTCTAATGCGGTAAGTTATTCGACGCCTCAATACAATGGCCTGAGCGCCAAGTTGTTGTATTCGCTGTCCGGTCAACACGGCGAAGCAGGATCATTTAGCGGCAACCTGTTGTATTTTAATGGCCCGATCGCGGCGACTGTCGCTGTTGAAAATTCAACCGTTTCCGGTAGCAGCAATAATACGTATTCGCTTGGTGGCGGCTATCCAGTTGGCACAACGCAAAAAGTGGCGCAAATTGGTGCTTCCTACGACCTTGTTCCGGTCAAATTCTTTTTTCAATACCAAAGCACCGACACAACTGTCACAGGAACGTCATCCGTCACGCTGGCTACGATGCAAATTGGCGCAACTTATACAGTAGGGCAAGGCAATATATTGGCATCGTATGCCAAGACAGGCGGCGTGGTCGATCATAAAACGTTTTCGGTCGGCTATGATTACAACCTGTCCAAATCGACTGATATTTACACGGCGTACATGAATGATCAGGCAGCGGCTTATACGGATACGATCAGCAGCATTGGCGCAGGTATTCGGCATCGGTTTTAGTCTTTTTTTTGTGTATGGTGGTTGATCAAGAGTCTGCGCTCAGAAGCCTTTTTTTGAGCCCGGACTTTTTTTATTTGCTTGCCGCAATTGATATTTCATAACAATCAGTGCATTGATGGTTTAGCCTGATTGACATTAATGCGAAATAAATCTACCGTAAATCGTTAATCTTCTGATCAATTTATTCATTGAATCCACACTTCAACTAATCTCGTGGAACGTGTTGATACATTGGTCGGTAAAAATGTTTTTAACGAGAGGAGATGCTATGTTTTTCGAACTCGGTTGGCTTTTAATATTACTTGCGTTTGTGGTGATTTTCCTCTTTTCGGCAATCTGGATTTTTCGGGAATACGAGCGTGGAGTTGTCTTTACGTTGGGACGATTTGAGAAGGTGAAGGGTCCGGGATTGGTGATTGTTATTCCTTGGATTCAACAAGTAGTGCGCGTGGATTTGCGCACTGTGGTTTTGGAGGTGCCGACCCAAGATGTTATTTCACGCGATAACGTCTCTGTCAAAGTCAGTGCCGTTGTCTATTTCCGTATTATAGATCCGCAAAAGGCGATTATTCAGGTGGTGAATTACCTGAACGCGACAAGCCAGTTGGCGCAAACTATGTTGCGCTCGGTGTTGGGGAAACATAGTCTCGATGATATGTTAGCTGAACGCGAAAAGTTAAATCAAGACATTCGCGATTCGCTTGATTTACAAACTGACTCATGGGGAATTAAAGTCGCCAACGTCGAAATTAAACAGGTCGATCTGACCGAATCAATGATCCGCGCTATTGCACGACAGGCCGAGGCAGAACGTGAGAGACGTGCTAAAGTCATTCATTCTGAAGGCGAATTGCAGGCTTCAGAAAAACTGTACCAAGCAGCTAAAATTCTGGCGCAAGAACCTCAAGCGATCCAACTGCGCTATTTGGAAACATTGACGGTGATCGGGGCGGATAAGAATACGACGATTGTTTTTCCTTTGCCCATGGAGCTGATTAAATTTTTGGGAACCAGTCACGTCAATCCTGAATAACCGGAGAAATGAATGAGTGCATATAGAATCGAAAAGGACACGTTCGGCCCGATCAATGTACCTGCCGAGCACTATTGGGGCGCTCAGACACAGCGGTCCATTCAATTTTTTTCTATATCAGTCGAAAGGTTACCGCTGGAATTAATTTATGCCATCGCATTGGTTAAAAAAGTAAGTGCCATGGCCAATCATTCTCTGGGCTTGTTAGAAGCCGCCAAGGCGAATGTGATTGGCGACGTTGTTGATGAAATTCTGGCTGGTAAATTGGATCAGGAATTTCCGCTGTCAGTCTGGCAAACAGGGTCCGGTACTCAGACAAATATGAACGTGAATGAAGTTATTGCCAATCGGGCCAGTGAAAAATCAGGTGGTGCACGCGGCACATCTCGCCTGATTCATCCCAATGATGATGTCAATATGGGGCAATCTTCCAACGATGTATTTCCTACTGCCATGCATATTGCCGCGGCAGAGGCGATTCAACATAATGTGATTCCGGCACTAAAACATCTTCATACTTTGCTGCAAAATAAATCGACAGCATTCAATTCAATTATAAAAATTGGCCGGACACATTTGCAGGATGCGACACCCATCACATTAGGCCAGGAATTTTCTGGATACAGCCGACAAATCGAGCAGGGGATTTTGCATTTGCAGGATGCATTGCCCCATCTGGTTCAATTAGCGCTCGGTGGTACTGCCGTTGGAACAGGGTTAAATACCCACCCTGACTTCGCGGAATATACGGCAAAAAAAATAGCAGAAATTACCGACTTACCGTTTGTGACAGCACCGAATAAATTTGAGGTGATGGCCGCGGCCGATGCGATCGTTCATGCTCATGGCGCATTAAAAACGGTGGCTGCAAGTCTGATGAAAATCGCGAATGACATCCGTTGGTTGTCCAGTGGCCCACGCTGTGGAATCGGTGAATTGCATATTCCTGAAAATGAACCTGGGTCGTCTATCATGCCAGGCAAAGTGAATCCGACGCAATCGGAAGCGCTGACGATGATTTGCTCTCAAGTATTTGGAAACGACGTGGCGATTAATTTTGGTGGTGCAAGTGGCAATTTTGAATTGAATGTGTTCAGGCCCATGATGATCCATAATTTTTTGCAAAGTGCGCGGCTCATTGCCGAGGGTTCGCGCAGCTTTGCGGATTATTGCATTGCCGGTGTCGAAGCGGACGTTGAAAGGATTAAGGCATTGGTCGATAAATCATTCATGCTGGTGACGGCTTTAACGCCACATATTGGCTACGATAAAGCAGCTCAGATTGCCAAGCATGCACATCATGCCAGGCTAAGTCTAATGGACGCGGCGATAGAGCTTGGTTACCTTAGCCGCGAACAGTTTGAACAATGGGTGCGTGTAGAAGACATGGTGAGCAATAATTCTGTCAGTCGCTCGCTTTGAAATCAACCGCAGGCTGACTTCGCCTGATGTCAAAGCGAACAACGACGTTACTTATGCTGGGCTGAGGCGTGATGACTTTTAGCCGCGATCCGTTTTTTCCCACTATGTTTATTGACGCCAGCATCCATTTTTTTCTTAAGTTTAGATACGTGGACAGCAATCGGATCACTGGACGGAAATGTTTCCGTTAATGCCTCGTCAAGAACTACGTCGTCTTGAGGTGCCTTGCTGACAGTGCTTCGGCCCTTGGTTTTTAGACTGGCTCGACTGGTTTTAGAGCCAGATTTTGGTGTGGTCTGCATTTTAGATTCCTTTCACTGTTGAGGATGAGAAAGTCGGCCATGGATGTTGCTGCACTTAGTGTAAAACATTAAGTTCGCACCACTAAGTGTTCTGCACTAAGACGGGGAATACGTGAGGCAATTTACCCGATCAGAAAAATTGCCAACAGAAATTTCATCGGCCATGCATTCATAACGTTGATTATGTCGACACGATTGAACTTTACACGCTCCGACGCCAGCAACGATCGGATCAGGTTTTACATGATCTTCACCCGGATCTTGCAGGCACAGATACGTATCGCAGGCCGGGTTTGTTCCGTCGCCGATGGTAATCGCACGGGCATGGCAGTTTGCAGAAACATGGTAGGCACATTTGGTCACATAGCACGCTGAAACCAATGGCATTGAAATTGTTATTGTTTTCATGGATATCTCTTTAAATGGAGGATGAAAATAACTTGTTTTCAACATACGGTAGGTAGCTTAGTTTCTAACTTGTGGTTTTCTATGTGTTGATATTGCTCAAATCCGGTTTTAATTTTTGACGTTGACGACGGTAAATTGTTTGGGCGACAGGCCGCCAGATGAACGAAGGGACATGTTGATTACATGTCCCTTTATTTGCAGCGCCTTTTTAAAACCGCTTAGCACGATCAATCTGCATTGATCCAATGACGGCGATAGTCAGCCTTAGTTCATAAAATCAACATTGCACGAAAATCATTCACATTGGTGCGGGTCGGTCCGCTCACAACCAAGTCACCCAATCCGCTGAAAAATCCGTAGCCGTCATTGTTATCGAGCATGGCGCGGCTATTTAAATCCAGCGCTGCGGCGCGTGAAATGGAATCAGGTCCGTATAAGGCACCTGCATTGTCTTCAGAGCCGTCAATGCCGTCGGTATCGCAGGCGATGGCATAAATATCGGAATGTCCATCGAGTGACACGGCAAGGCTCAACAGAAATTCCGCATTGCGTCCACCGCGACCATTGCCGCGCACCGTAACAGTGGTTTCTCCGCCAGAAATAACTACGCAAGGTTTAGTGAAAGGTTGATCGTGTCTGGCTACCTGGCGGGCGATGGCAGCATGCACGATACCGACATCACGGGCTTCGCCTTCGATACTGTCCGATAAAATATACGGAGTGATGCCGGCCAAACGAGCGGCAGCAGCAGCGGCTTCAAGTGCCACTTGCGCAGTCGCGATAACATGATGCGTGTTGCGTGCAAAACGGGGATCAGTTGGCTTTGGTGTTTCGCCCGCACCGGACTCCAGATGATGTGCGATATTGACTGGCAGTTCAATACGATATTTATGCAATATGGCCAGCGCTTCGGCACAGGTTGTGGAATCTGGTAAAGTCGGGCCACTGGCAATAATGTGCGGATCGTCACCCGGAATGTCGGAAATAAGCAGCGTGACTAAACGTGCGGGAGCGCAGGCCAGAGCTAAGCGACCACCTTTGATTGCCGATAAATGTTTGCGTACACAATTCATTTCGAAAATTGTTGCGCCACTTTTTAAAAGTGCTTTATTGATAGCCTGCTTTTGTTCCAGCGAGATTCCTTCCGGCGGCAATGCCAACAAAGCCGAGCCGCCACCCGAAATCAGGCATATCACTAAATCGTCTTCAGTTAAATTTTTAACCATATCCATGATGCGGCTTGCAGCGCGGCTTCCTGCCTCATCAGGAACAGGGTGCGCCGCTTCGACCACTTCTATCTGTTTGCAATCGGCCCCGTGCCCGTATCGGGTAACGACGAGGCCAGAAAGTGCGCCTTGCCAGTGATCTTCCACAGCCTTCGCCATCGCGGCAGCTCCTTTTCCTGCTCCGATGACTAAGGTGCGGCCATGAGCGGGGGGTGTTGGCAGAAATCCAGGCAGGCATTTTTCTGCACTGACTGCATTCACTGCGGTGGAATATAAATCAAGTAAAAACTGGCGCGGAGTTGGCTTACTCATAAAGATGTGCTTTCAGAAATAGTGGTGGCGATGACTAAAATGAAAAAAAGCGGAAAAAGTTGTAAACATCAGCAGTGGTGCGTTATACCCCATGCTCCGCACGCCACCCCAAACCTTCAACCGTTCCGGCTTTCGGTTTATATTCACAACCAATCCAACCGTCATATCCCATCTCATCGAGTTGTTTAAAGATAAAGCGATAATTAATTTCACCTGTGCCGGGCTCAAAACGCCCTGGGTTATCAGCCAGTTGGATATGTTTAATCAGCGCCAGATTTGCCTTGATTGTGTTGATCAATTCGCCTTCCATGCGCTGCATATGATAAATGTCATATTGCACAAACAAATTATCCGAGCCTGTTTCCTTGATGAGTTCAACCGCCTGTTTAGTATGAGATAAGAAAAACCCGGGCATATCAAACGTATTTATTGGCTCAATAAGTAACCGTATTCCCGCCACTTTTAATCTATCCGCTGCAAATATTAAGTTGTTGACTGCAGTTTGATGAGCAGTTTCCTGACTGAGACCAGACGGCACAATACCAGTCAAACAATTCAGTTGTTTCACTCCCATCGCACTGGCATAGCGTATTGCTTCGTCGACGCCTTCCCGAAATTCACTGATCCGGTCAGGATGGCAGGCAATTCCACGTTCGCCTGCCTCCCAATTTCCCGGTGGCAAGTTGTGTAATACCAGGCTAAGTTGGCATGTTTTTAACTTATCCGCGAGCTGATCGGAATCAAAAGCGTAAGGAAATAAAAATTCCACTCCTTTGAAGCCTGCACGTGCTGCCGCGTCAAAGCGATCTAGAAACGGTAGTTCGGTAAACAACATAGTTAAATTGGCGGCTAATTTTGGCATTTTCAGTTTTTTTAAATAGTTAGAGGACTTACGCAAAATCACGCCAGCAAGGCGCGCCAGCAAGGCGCGCCGACGCAGACAGTACTTCAGTACGGCAAGGAGAGCGCAACGCCGCTGGCGTGATTTTGCGTAAGTCCTAAGTTAATTAAAATCAATTGGATAAAAGAGTGCAGTGGTTTTTTTTGTTGATTCGCTTGTTCAATGATGCTTGCTGGCGTACTGATGTTTTTAAAACGACATATTTTTCGCTCTATCTTACCCTATGACTTCCGCCATCGGTATTGTCGTGTTTTTTTTCAGCAGAGTCGCCTTGATCGTCAATACAAAACCACTGACATGTAATTTAAATTTTTTTTGTGTAACGTCAGCAGGCAGTTTTCACGTTAATTGATTAAAAGAATGTTGCGGTAAATCACCATTCAACCTCCCTATTCTGGTTGGTTTTAAGCCGTAAAACCCCCCTCTGCCATGCATGTAACGACAAAAACAGTTCGTTACACAAAAGCATTTTTTCTGCGTTGATTAACAAATTCCTGCAAGTCAATAATCCCTCAGGGCAAAAGCTCTAGTCACTTTTCGCATTGAAGCCACTTTGGAGTTGTTATAATGAAATTTTTTATTGATAAAATTTGTTGTCTTAATTTCGTACTTATATTCTTTTTTATGCTAGACCTTGCAGGTTGTGGCGGAGGTGGCTCATCTCCCAGTACAGCCAGCACTACCTCGGCCACAGCGGCCACAGCAACCACAGCAGCTACCAGCGCAACGCCCGATGCTTCTTACTATAATTATCAGTATGCGGTCGGCGGTGTATTGTCGGGTATGCGGGTTGGAGATACACTGGTTTTAACTAATAATGGTGTCAATCCGTTGACGATCATTGCCAATAATGCGTTCACCTTTTCAGCGAGAATCCCACGTAACGGCAGTTATAACGTTGCGGTCTCCCAACAGCCGGCAGGGCAAATCTGTACGGTATCCAATGGCAGCGGATCAGGCGTTGTCACCACCATCATCAATGTGCAGGTGACGTGTTCCAGCAATTCTTTTACGGTAGCAGGTAGTCTGACTGGTTTAACTTCCGGCAATAAAGTCACTCTGCTCAATAACGGTGCCGATCCGCAAGTGCTCAGCAGCAACGCGGCCTTTGCGTTTAATGTACCCGTTGCGGACAATAGCAGTTATGCCGTGACTGTCGGCACACAGCCAGTCGGGCAAACATGTACCGTGTCAAATAGCACTGGTTCTGGCGTCGTGGCCAATATCGCTAACGTCAGCGTAAAATGTTCAGCGATTGCCAATACGTATACGATAGCTGGTGCAGTGAGCGGTTTGGGGGCGGGTAAGCAGGTAACTCTGCTCAATAATGGAGCTGATCCACAAATCATCACAAGCAATTCCGCATTTACGTTTGATGTTCCTGTCGCCACCAATGGAAGTTATGCGGTCACAGTGGGTACACAGCCTGTTGGTCAGGTTTGTACGGTGTCCAACGGGTCTGGAACAGGTGTCAAGGCTAATGTAAGTAGCGTCAGCGTAGCGTGCTCAACCGATACCTATACGATAGCGGGCGCTGTGACAGGCTTAAGTTCAGGCCAGCAAGTCACCTTACTCAACAATGGTGCAAATCCGCTAACCATCACCGCCAATTCCTCGTTCACTTTTAATGTTGCCGTTGCTTATAACGGCAGTTATGGCGTGACAGTGGGTACGCAACCGACCGGAGAAACATGTACTGTTTCAAATGGCTCGGGTTCTGGCGTGGTCGCTAACGTCAGTACCGTCAGCGTGAGTTGTTCCGCTACGACTCATACTGTGGCAGGTACTGTTACCGGTTTGGCTTCAGGGCAACAAGTGACGTTGCTCAACAACGGTGCTAATTCACAGGTTGTAACAAGTAATTCGGCATTTACTTTTAGTGTGCCAATTGCCAATACCGGCAGTTATGCCGTAACAGTCGGCACACAGCCAGTCGGTCAGGTTTGTACCGTGTCAAACGGTTCTGGCAGTAACGTCGTTGCGAATGTTGTCAACGTCGGCGTGACCTGTTCAACCGATACTTACAAGATAGCCGGTACGGTGACTGGGTTGGGTTCAGGGTTGCAGGTAACGCTACTGAATAATGGCGCGAACGCACAAACCGTCACAAGCAATTCGACATTCACCTTTAGTGTTCCGGTGGCTTACGGTGGCAGCTATGCCGTAACAGTCAGTACGCAGCCAACTGGACAGACATGTACGGTTGCGAGCGGCTCGGGCGCTGGTGTGGTTGCTAATGTCAGTAACGTGGGCGTAAGTTGTGTAGCCAGTGCGACGACACCTCCACCAAGTACGAGCCTGGTGTTTAGCCCTTACATGTATGCGGGAGATTACAACTACGTCTCGAATGCACTCACCACCGACGTCACAGGCACCATCGAATCGGCGCTGACAGCCATGCCCGCCAAACTGCCAGCACTCACCTGGGCATTCGCAACAGGTACCTGCGGCAGCGAAACATGGAGCGGAATCAGCGCCTCCGCATTCGCCAGTGCCAATGTCGCCAGTTTTGTCAATGCAGGGAAGAAGTACATCGTCTCGACCGGCGGCGCAGGCAATAACTTTTTATGTTCGTCCAATGCCGATTTTCTGACGTTCATCAATACCTACTATAGTGCCAATATGATTGGCGTTGATTTTGATATTGAAAATACGCAGACTCAAACCGACGTGAACAATCTGGTACAGGTCATCGTTGCTGCGCAATCTACGTATCCTAACCTGCATTACAGTTTCACCGTAGGGTCCAACGGTGGCAGCACGCAGCAGGCCTTAGGCAGTTTCGGTAAATGGGTGATGGCCGCGATTAAAACGTATGGTTTAAAAAACTATACGATTAATTTAATGACGATGGATTACACGTCCTCAGGAACAGAAAATGCAACGCTTTGCACGCTAATGAGCGGCCAGAATTTGTGTGAAATGGGCCAATCTGCGGTAACAGCAGCGCAGGATCTGCATAATTATTATGGCGTACCCTACAATCAAATTGAAGTCACACCGATGATCGGCGGTAACGATAATCACGACGAAATATTCACCATAGCCGATGCAGGCATCGTCTCCAGTTTTGCGCTTGCCAATAACTTGGGCGGAATTCATTTCTGGGCTTTTTCCAGAGACAAAGACTGCGCAGCGACAGCCAACGACGGTACTTCATCGGATACGTGCAACAATTACGGTAAAGCAGGAACCTTGGGCTACACCAATGCATTTATCTCGGATTTAGGTTTATAAACTCTGGTTTGATGTAGTGTTGATAAATTGAGTCCCCATCGATGTGATGGGGATTTTTTTTGGTGTGCCCGGCAGGGTGCACCTCCTTGGAGGTGAAAGTCCTCTACTTCCCCAACAAGGGGAATAGTTAGCTCAACGGCAAGGGTGTCGCGGGCGACCGCGAATCTGAAGGAAGCCGAAGGCAAAGTGCTGGCCTGATGAACAGGAAACGGATACGAGGCGGAAGCGGATACGAGGCGGTGTAACCGGCTAAGGTGTCCACTATTACCGAAGTTCCATACTTGTACGGCGTTTTGCAGCCGACTGCTAGCCAAACAGCCTGATCAATAAATTAATAATTTTATTTGCTTTTTTCTCATAGGGCGGAAGCATCAATAATCTGATCGCCGAAAATTTCCCTTGGTAGAACACCGGACGCATTTTTGAAAATGTGACAAATCCTTCATAGCCATGATAATGTCCCATGCCGCTCGCGCCGACTCCGCCGAACGGAATGTCGTGCTGCGCCACATGAAGTAACGCGGTATTGACTGAAACGCCACCCGACATAATGTGTGTAATGTAAAAATTCTGCAAAGCGCGGTCATCAGTGAATGGATAAAATGCCAGTGGCCGGTCATGGGAATTAATATAGTCAACCACTTCATGCTCATTCTGGTACGTCTTAACCGGTAAAAGTGGGCCGAATATTTCTCTCTGCATAATCTCCATATCGTCGCTGACATTAAACACCAAGGTCAGTGGAAATTTGCGCTTGCTCACATCGGGCGTATTGCCTTCGCAAAGGTTCACGACGTGCGCGCCCTTGGCAACGGCGTCGTCCAGCGTTGCCTGAAGGCGCCGGTATGAACGCTCGTCAATGATTGAGGTGTAGTCGGGGTGGTTGATGTCCGGGTAGCGTTCATGGATTAATCGTTTTGCTTCGGCAGTAAATAATTCTTCGCTTCCTTGAGGCAGATAAACATAATCGACGTTGGTGCAGATTTGCCCTGCATTAAACGCCTTAACCCACATGATGCGGTCTGCAGCAGTTGCTATCGAAAAATCCGGACCGACGACGGCCGGCGATTTTCCACCCAGTTCTAAGGTAACTGGCGTTAAGTTGCGCGCCGCATTGGCCATTACGGCGCGTCCGGTTTGTCCGGAGCCGGTAAAAAATAAATGGTCAAATGGCAGTGATGAAAAAGCCGGGCCACGGCCGCCGCCATCGTCAAAAAATGATAATTTTTCTGGTGGAAAATAGGTGGGGGTAATTTTGATTAACAAGCGTGCCAGATTGGCAGAATTTTCCGACATTTTAATCATTGCCCGATTACCCGCCGCAAAAATGGCGGCTAACGGCGTAAAGGATAAATTAAGCGGAAAATTCCAAGGCACGATAACGCCAATAACGCCAAGAGGTTGCGGAATAACGGCGACGCGCGAGGTGGGATACAGCAGGATGTCAATCTTGCGCTTCTGTGGCTTCATCCATTTTTTCAGGTGTTTCAGGTTGTCGTTGATTTCCTGAAGAACCACGAAAAATTCCCCAAACAAGGTCTCGAACGCAGACCGATTCCCGTAATCAAGGTTAATCGCCGAGATCAATGCGTCCTTGTTCTCTTTGAGCAGTCGGGCCAGCGTGTCGAGATCGGCACGGCGACTTGCGTAACTGGGAACCGGGTCGGCAAGAAATGCTGCCCGTTGCAGACGAAAACAGTCAGAAAACTCAATCGGTATCGACAAACTGGGATCATTTATTTTTTTTTGGGAATTCATAGTGAAATTTCTTTCATTAATAGGACTTACGCAAAATTGCGCCAGCAAGGCGCGCCGACGCAGACAGTACTTCAGTACGGCAAGGAGAGCGCAACGCCGCTGGCGTGATTTTGCGTAAGTCCTAAGTATATTAAATCGGCATTGATTTTCCTAGGCAATTAGATGTAAATTTGATATATATGCTTGGGTATTCTAAAATAAAAATGTTAATTTGCTGAATAACTCAATGAATAAAGCCAGAACTGCGCAGCAACGACGCAAAACTGCCCCAGCGGACTTACTGGGTTAAAATACCGGCTTCTAAAAGTGAAGAGGAAAACCATGATTAAGCACATCGTAATGTGGAAACTAAAAGACCATGCTGAAGGTGCCGATAAGGCGACTAACGCGTTAAAACTGAAAGCATTGCTGGAAACATGCAACAACGTCGTGCCTGGCCTGTTAAAGTTGGAAGCGGCTATCGCTGTTCCTGGGTTAGAAGCGACCTATGACGTTATTTTGTACACTGAGTTTACCGATAAAGCTGCATTAGATGCCTATCAAGAACATCCAACCCACGCGGCCATTAAGCCGTTTATCGGTTCGGTCAGGTCAGAGCGTCAGTGCATGGATTATGAAATTTGAACTGTGATCATGTTTGAACAACCGATCAATAAGACTTATCAGCGGATTGTCTTGGCTGCTCGCCCCAGAGGTCGAGTCAGCCAGGATAATTTCCGGCTTGAAATTCTCGACACGCCAACAGAAGCCTCATTACAGTTGGACGCGGTTCTGGTTAAAAATCAATTCTTATCTCTCGATCCGTATATGCGCGGCAGAATGTCGCTGGCAAAAAGCTATGCAGAACCACAGGCAATCGATCAAACCATGATCGGTGCAACTGCAGGCGTGGTCGTTGCTTCAAAACATGCTGAATTTGGCGTCGGCGATTTCGTCGTGGGCAGGTTGGGGTGGTCTGAAATGGGCGTGGTCAATGGCGGTTTGTTAAGTCGGGTTGACGCAGCGAAACTACCTCTGTCTGCTTATTTGGGCGTACTTGGCATGCCCGGCGTCACTGCATGGTATGGAGTGAATCGGATTTTACAGGCCAAAGCAGGTCAAACCTTGGTTGTGTCGGCAGCGGCGGGGGCCGTTGGCAGCGCTGTCGGTCAACTGGCAAAATTAAAGGGTTGTTACGTGGTGGGCATTGCAGGGGGCGAACAGAAATGCCGCTACGTGGTCGATCAACTAGGGTTTGATGCCTGCGTTGATTATAAACTAGGCCAAACCGACGGGGATTTGTTGAGCCGCCTTGCAGAAGCGACGCCGAATGGGATTGATCTGCTCTTTGAGAACGTGGGTTCTACGGTGTTTGATGCCAGTTTGGCGTGCTTAAATCCGTTCGCGAAGATCGCTTTGTGCGGGATGATGGCCGGATATAATAGCGCAGCTCAACCGTTAAAAAACGTCAATAAATTATTAACCATGCGCGCCACATTGCAGGGTTTTATTGTCACGGAGCATATGGAAGTTTGGCCGCAGGCGATAAGTGAATTGAGCGATTTGGTAGCGAGCGGGCAACTGAAATATCACGAAACGATTGCATCGGGTTTGGCGTCTGCTCCTGACGCTTTCATTGGCCTGCTGAACGGCCAGAACCTTGGTAAGCAATTGGTGCAATTGGCTTAATTGATTAAGCTTAAGGACTAATTAAACATCATCATGACGACAATAATCAGCTTAGATAACTGGAGTGTGCAAAAAGAACGGGCGCGTTCAATTCGCATGCATGTATTTGTTATAGAACAACATGTCCCTATTGAGTTGGAATGGGATCACATGGACGAACACTGTATTCACGCCATCGCAATGAATTCTGACGGCGTGGCAGTAGGCACCGGACGTTTGCTTCCTGATGGACATATCGGCCGGATGGCGGTGTTGGCGAGCGCACGCGGCACCGGAGTTGGCGGGGAAATTTTGCAAAGTCTTATGCAAGCCGCACAACAACGTGGCGACACCCGCGTTGTTTTAAGCGCACAGCGCCAAGCTGAAGGTTTTTATGCCAACTTCGGATTTACGGCTTTTGGTGAAGAATATCTGGAAGCCGGTATCAGGCATATTGATATGGAACATTATTTCAATCATTGACGTACGCATTGATTTTAGTCCGCAAGACAATCGGAACCATTTAGTCCGCTATACCCCTCCCCGTCGTTTCCCCGCCTTCAACACCAAAAACACGCGTTCACTCGCACCATCTGCGCTGGCACAGCTTGCCGGAAAACTAAGCCTCATTTTTAACTTAAACCCAGATTGACCAAGGTCAAAATGTGATTAATTGACGGCGTTATGGTTGCTTAACCGGATTGAATGGGACTGAGCATGTTCCCATATCGACGCACCGAAAAAATCACCAGTCCGACATAATCGCGGATCACGATGGCTATTCATCTGGTCTGCTTGGGCCGTGGATCAAATCATGTTGAGGAGTCAAATGATGAAAGAACAAATCAAAGGGTTATCCATTGATATCGGTATCAGTGAAGGTGAGCGTGAAAAAATTGCAGACGGACTGGCTGCTTTGCTTGCCGACAGTTATACGCTTTATCTGATGACTCATAATTTTCACTGGAACGTAACCGGACCACAATTTAACAGTCTGCATAAGATGTTTATGGAGCAGTACACCGAGCAGTGGGGAGCGCTTGATACGATTGCCGAACGCATTCGTGCCCTCGGTTTTCCTGCGCCAGGAACGTTCAAGGAGTTCATTAAGCTGTCGTCGATCAAAGAAGTTGAGGGCGTGCCAAGGACAAATGAAATGATTCGCCAATTGGTAACAGCGCAGGAAGCGACTGCCCGTACTGCTCGCAAATTGTTTGCCACAGTCAATGCGGCAGCAGATCAGCCAACCGCTGATTTGCTTACTCAACGCCTAGAGGTTCATGAAAAGAATGCGTGGATGTTGCGCAGTCTGCTGACCGAACAGTAACCAGGTTCGATCATCTGGGTTGTGGCCAGTTCATTGGCGCGAGCAACGAACGAGTTGGTCCTGCAACGCATTGATGGGCAAAAAGCAGCTAAAGACAGAATGACCTTTCGTGAGTAAAGCGGCATGCCAACAGTTAAACAGCCCTTGTCGTTGTGGTACTTTGCAATTGCGCCGTTGCTGCTATTGCTGTTATTTAATATCGTCAGTACGTCGACTACGCAAGTGGTCAGTTATAGCGATTTTAAGACATTGCTTAAAGCTGGAAAACTGAACGATTTACTGATTGGTGAAGAGGAAATCAGCGGCATTGTCCGCAACGAAGATCTGGAGTCTGCACTACCAAAGGAGAAGGCCGAGCTTTTTCAAAAAATGGGGCAGGGGGAGCATCATTTTTTTACTTTTCGTGTCAATGATCCTTCCTTAGTATCAGATATGGAAGCGGCCAAAGTGGGTTTTTCCGGGCAAAGTGAAAACAAATGGTTATCTTCCTTGCTGTCATGGATACTTCCTGCGCTCATTTTTATTACTTTTTGGAGTTTTGCTATTAAGCGCGCAGGTGGGCCGGGAGGTGTTCTGGAAATCGGCAAGAGCCATGCCAAGGTCTACATGCAAAAAGAAACCGGGGTCACGTTTGATGATATCGCTGGCATCGACGAAGCCCGGGACGAACTGAAAGAAGTGATCGAGTTCCTAAAAAACCCGGAGCGGTTTCGACGCCTCGGAGGACGTATCCCGAAAGGTGTCTTAATTGTCGGCGCGCCGGGAACCGGTAAGACGTTGCTGGCGAAGGCTGTTGCAGGCGAAGCGGGCGTTCCGTTTTTTTCAATCAGCGGTTCCGAATTTGTTGAAATGTTCGTCGGTGTCGGTGCAGCGCGTGTGCGGGATTTGTTCAGCCAGGCGGATCGGGTTGCGCCTGCCATTATATTTATTGATGAACTTGACGCGCTGGGGAAGTCGCGTGGCCTCGATATCGTCGGTGGTCATGATGAACGCGAACAAACACTGAATCAGTTATTGGTCGAAATGGATGGTTTCGATACCACCAAGGGCGTCATTATTATGGCTGCCACCAACCGCCCGGAAATTCTCGATCCTGCGTTGCTTCGCCCAGGACGTTTTGATCGTCATATTGCCTTGGATCGACCTGATCGGAACGGACGCAAACAGATTCTGAAAGTGCATTCAAAAAATGCGAAACTTGGTCCTGATGTCGATTTGGCGGCTCTGGCTGCCAAAACCGCCGGATTTGCCGGTGCGGATCTCGCCAATTTGGTCAACGAGGCAGCGTTGCTTGCTGCGCGCAGCGACAAGGCTTATATCGAGATGATGGATTTCGACCAGGCGCTGGACCGTATTGTCGGCGGTATCGAAAAGAAAAACAGGGTGATGAATCAGACGGAAAAAGAGACCGTCGCCTATCACGAAGCGGGCCATGCACTGGTTGCGGAGTTTCGCTCGCATGCTGACCGAGTGTCAAAGATATCTATTATTCCGCGCGGTGTGGCAGCACTTGGTTACACGCAGCAAATGCCTGCCGAAGACCGTTACCTGCTCAGGCGCAGCGAACTGCTGGATCGGATTGATGTATTGCTGGGCGGGCGAGTGGCAGAAGAACTGGTATTTGGCGATGTATCGACCGGCGCGCAAAACGACCTGCAACGTGCAACAGATATGGCACGTCAAATGGTCACGCAATATGGGATGAGCAAACATCTGGGGCTTGCCACGTATGAGAAACCGCCCCAATCATTTTTAATGGATGGACCTCAGACATATCCAATGGAACGCAAGGCCTACAGTGACAGTACCGCCCAATTGATTGATGATGAAGTTATTGAGCTTCTGAGTGACGCACATGAACGCGTAAAACAAACCTTGACGTTGAAAAGATCGATTCTTACCGCGCTGGCGATTAAGTTACTGGAAAAAGAAGTCGTTGACCGGAGTATGCTGACGCAATTAATAGAATCAGAAACGTCCCAAACAACGAATTCGGTGTAGTTCAACTCATTTTCGTTACTTACTGGGAACTACTCAATAAGTTGATTTTTAATCGCATAGTGAGTTAGCTCGGCGTTATTTTTTAACTTCATTTTTATCAATACGCGTGAACGATATTCGCTGATGGTTTTAACGGATAGCGACAGCTCTTTAGCGATATCGCTGACGGCTTTGCCTGAGGCGATCATGGTCAGGGTTTGATATTCTCGGTCGGATAATGTTTCATGCAGTGTGACCGGATGTTCATCATCAATATGGTTCGCTAACTCCTGAGCCACCGAAGCGGTGATGTACTTCAGACCCACGGCAACCTGACGAATAGCGGTGACGAGCTCTTTGGGCGCGCTTTGTTTGTTCAGATAGCCAGAAGCACCCGCTTTCAGCGATCGAATGGCATATTGATCTTCCGGGTGCATAGAAAGCATCACAACGGCGATGCCCGGGCGTTCTTTTTTGATTTGTTTTAGCACTTCAATGCCATTTTTGTCCGGCAATGAAATATCTAGAAGCAATACATCGAAATCATTTTCACGGCACATTTTAATCGTAGCAAGGCCACAATCTGCTTCACCCTTAACAACAATGTCTTTCGTTTCAGCAAGAATTTGCTTTAAGCCTTCTCTGACGATGGCGTGATCATCTGCAATGATGACATCAATAATCGTGTTGTCTTTCAAGATTGTCCTCTGGCTCAGTTAGCATATTGGTAAAAATAAAGGTTTTCTACAAGTGGTCTTGTTTTGCTGCATTGTCGAATCATCAAAGTGGAAACTGATCAATTAGTGGTTCGTTGGGTTGCACCACATAGTGTTGAGTTTGCAGTATCAACGGAATTCTAATGGTAATTACACAGCCATTGCCCGGTTGAGAGTCAACTAAAACGGTGCCGCCAATTTCTTTGCAGCGTTCAGCCATTCCTAATAATCCGAACGAATTCGGCTTACTGTTGAGTTCAGTATTAAGCCCGCAACCGTTATCTGCGATGGTTAAATTAATGCTGGTGCGCGTATAAACAATTGAGAGGCTGACATAGGTCGCATTGGCATGTTTGGCAATATTGGTCAGCGCTTCCTGAACCATTCTGAACAAGGCGGTGGAATGTTCTGGCGTCAGGGAGATATCATTTTTATTGGTCGAGAACGAACACTTAATAGCGTATTGTTTTTCAAATTCTTTGATCTGCCATTCCAGTGCTGGAATTATTCCTAAATCCAGCACGCTCGGCCTTAAATCTCGCGATATTCTGTGCGCCGCTTCAATCGTACGATCTATTAACGTATTAATGTATTTGGTCTTTTCTGCCAGCCACGGTTGGTCCGTGGGGAAACGATTTTCCATGGTATGTAAGACCATTTTGGCAGCGACTAAATTGCCACCCATATCATCATGAATCTCACGTGCAATGCGCGTCCGTTCCAGTTCTTTAATGCGTTCTATATGCGCCGATAATTCAGATAATCGTTGGCGATAGAGGTGGATTTCAACGTCAATTAATTTGCGAGCGGTAATATCGGTGATTATCCCTTCCCAGATCACGCTCGAATCGGCTTGTAATCGTGGAACAGCACGCAAATGTATCCATTTAATGTCGCTCCATTTGGTAATCCAAATTCGTCCTTCCCAAGTCCATTGCTTCAGCGTTTGTGCCGATTTCACCATGCTTGTCTGATAGGATGCGCGATCCTCCGGTAAAATCATGTCGATAAAGTTGGCCGGAGATGCATACAGTTTTTCTGGCAAAACACCCAGCGTGCTTTCACAATTGCTACTCAAAAATAAATATCGGACAACATCATGCTGCTTTAACGAAAGTTGAAATACCAAGCCGGGTAAATTGGACACAATTGCCGCACAACGTTCATTACTTTCTGACGTGGTTTCAATAACACGTTGGAAGAAACTTAAATCTTTGCCGATGACCAAAAAAACCTGCCGCTGTTTAGACGTATCCAGCATGACATGGAGGATCACCGGATACTGTTTTCCATTTTTACAGGTATGCCGCGTAGTGATCGCCACTTTTTGTTGTTGACCGGAAAGTAACGGTTCCAGTTGTTTTAACCACTCTGTTTGTGTAAAGTCGCAGGCTAATTGCCAAGGATGCCGTTGCTGAAGCTCTTCACGTGAATAGTCCAACTGGTTTAGCGCCGTTTGGTTGGCGTCGAGATACGTTGAGCTGTTTGCATCAATAAAGTAAATTTCATCAAAACAGCCTTCCGTTACTTTCTTAAGTAAACTACCGGAATTCATAAAAACCTTGTCTTAGCGCCTAGTTATAATTCAGAAAATGTGTAAGCGGCTATAAATTAACACAATAATCTACTGCTTTAAAGGTCCATCGCAACTTTTAGAGAACAAATTTAATTAATATTGTTAGATTAAAAGGAAATTAAGAATGACAAGTACCCAATCTAGCCACGATGATGATGACGAAGAACAAACAAGCAAATTATTGCAAATTCCTCCCGGCGCTAAAAATTACATAACAATGCCCGGCTATGTGGCGATGAGGGATGAATTGTTACAATTAATTGATGTGGCACGCCCTGAAGTAGTCAATATTGTTCATTGGGCCGCTTCCAATGGCGATCGCTCTGAAAACGGTGATTATATCTATGGTAAGAGAAGATTGCGTGAAATTGATCGCCGTATCCGATTTTTAACCAAACGATTAGATCTGGCCGAAGTGGTTGACCCTCGTGTTCATCATGGATCCGACCAGGTTTTTTTTGGTGCAACGGTCAAATATGAAACAAAGTCGGGCGCAGAGCATGAAATAACCATAGTAGGAGTGGATGAATTTGATCCGCTACGTGGCCGAATCAGCTGGGTTTCCCCTGTTGCAAGAGCACTTAATAAAGCCCGTGAAGGCGACACTATCGTCTTACAGACTCCTGCCGGTTTAGATGAGCTTACCTTACTTCAGGTGAGTTATCCGGAGTAAATCCATTTATAGCTATGTTGTAACACCACAATGTGCAAAAAAATAGCGATAGTTGCACACCGATACCATTAATTGTTGATGTTGCTCAATTATCGAAGTCAGAACACGAATAGGATGGATTTGCTTATCGGGTTCCGGTTAAGTTACCGTTACGTAACTGTTCAACATGTTGGAGTCGGCTGTGTCTTATAAAACTATCTTGGTTTATGTGGATGATTCAGATCATTTGAACGACCGCGTAAGTTTTGCCGTAAAAATAGCCCTCGCGGAGCAAGCTAAACTCATTGGCGTAGCGGTAACGGGCATATCGAAAGCTTTGCAGTTGCCTGTGTTTTCCAGTAGCAATAATCATGTTAGTCCTGAATATAGTAATCCTTATAAACCTGAATATATGGGTACGCTGCGACGCCATGCAACGACAGCGCTTGATCAATTTGAGATGCTGGCGCGGGAGCAGGGTGTTCAGGCAATAGAAAAACGCTTGATTAATGATGACGCCTCGGACGCCGTCAGCAGACTAGGTGTTTATGCGGATTTAATTGTGCTGGGACAAAACGAATCGAATAATCCTTCGATGATTGCCAAGGTTGATTTTCCGGAGTACGTCACGCTGCATTCTTCGTGTCCGGTGTTGATGATTCCTTGCGCGCCCCGCTTGCGCAGCATTGGCACCTCCATTTTGATTGCATGGAACAACAGTGCCGAGGCGATGAATGCTGTCCGGAACGCTATGCCATTTTTGCAAAAAGCCGGCAAGGTGCAAATTGCCGTTTTTGGTGCGAACTCAAACGACGAACCAGAAAACCAGGAACCGGACCGGGAAATTGTCGATTACCTGAAGCTCCATCATATTGATGGCGAACTAATTCAACGCGCAGCAACGGAAAATACTGGCAATGCACTGTTGCAGTTGGCCCGGGAACTTAAATCTGATCTTATCGTCATGGGGTGTGTAGCGCATCAGCGTTGGCGCGGTGTGTTGTTGGGTGGCTCAACCCGGGTAATTTTGGAAGACGCGACGTTGCCTGTTTTATTGTCACATTGAATTTTATCAGGACTTACGCAAAATCGCGTCAACAAGGCATAAATACCTTGTGTGCTGAGGGAACTTCCATTCCAAGGGAAGCTCGTTACGTCAGCAGACAACATGGTGTCTGAATTGCCGACTACGCCGAGTCGACGCAGACAGTACTTCGGTACGGCAAGGAGCGCGCAATGCTGCTGGCGCGATTTTGTGTAAGTCCTGACTGCATTTCATACAGAGTTTTACATTAAAATTTACGAAAGCGATCAATGGAAAAAATTGTCTGGACACCTCAATTGTCACTCGGCATTCCAAGCCTGGACTTGGCCCACAAAGTATTCCTTGAAGAATTGGGGCAACTTACCAGCATGCCGGATAAAGCAGTAAGTTCACGTCTTTTGGCAGTCATTAAAGATATGGAGATGGATTTTGGTCAAGAAGAAGCATTAATGGAGAAAATTGATTATCCAGAAATAAAAATTCATCGTGAACAACATGCGCGCGTATTAAGCGCACTCCATCAGGTGGTTCCTGATGTCATGAAAGGTGATTATGTGTCTTTCCATAAAGCATTCGATTTATTGCCTCAATGGTTAGTCATGCATATCACAACAATGGATAAAGCACTTGCGCTGTTTATCGAGTACTCAAACCATAAAACTGAACCGGTAGTAAATACCTAGGAATGTGCGCGGCAGAACGACAACACTCTAATCTACGTCGTTCCCGCGTGCTTTTGGCGGGAATCCAGCGGCGTTATGCTGTTAATTTCGAGTACAAATCGATCCAAGACTCATTGAATCTTCAAGATCAGAGCAATGTTGCCCCTCTCCGGGCTCAAGCAATCATTATTTTGGCCATTCTTCGCAGATTTAATGCGGTACAGACGAGTTTCCACTCAGCCTGTGCTTTGACCAATCCACGCATGCTAAATTGTCTGAATCCAAGTACGCTTTTTATCCATGCGTTGGGCGGCTCAGACAGCCACTTCCGTTTTCGATAAGCGTCCTGTGTTTCTGCAGCCTTGAATTTTTCGGCCATCGCAGCACACATCGGTCGTGTTTCAGGATTGATCATGACTTGCTTTTTACCTTCTCGTCCGACAGCAACAATCAATTCGGCAGGATGATCTCGCAAGTGTTCAAACACCGCTTCTGAACAATATCCTGCATCAGCGAGAACCTGGATTGGATCGGACCCCACATTCCGCTTTACTGCTTCCAGTACTGCTGGCAATTGTCCGTAGTCATTTGCATTGTTGCCCAATTCGGCGCCAATAATTATGTGTGCTGTGTCGTCGATCGCCGCCTGGGCATTGTAAGAATAATCGAAGTTGCCGCCAGAGTGCTTCATGATCCGGCTTTCCGGATCCGTAAAATTTTCCTGTGCATCCGGTTTTGGTTCGCCGAACTTATTTTTAAAGCTCGACTTATTTTTTGGTGGTTCACCGTCGCCGGGTGGCGTTTCATCCTCGACGCTGCGTCTTCGTGCAGTATCAGCCTGGCGCTGACGTTCTTCCAGTCGCTCACGTGCCGCACGGATGACAGCAAGCCGAGTTTCGCGTCGACTGATCTCTGCCGGAATATCCAGTTCTGGTTCGTTTTTTTCTGCTTCGTCGGTCGCCTTAGCCTTCGCCATCAGTGCATCAATCTGCGCTTTCAATTCAAGTTCGGCTTTGTTCATCCGCTCGTAACTCATGGCTTTGTGACGAGATGCGTTAGCCTTAAGTTTGGTGCCATCCACTGACACCGTGCCAAGCTTAACCAATCCACATTCTTTGGCCAGCTTCACTACCTGCACAAACAGGTTTGAAAGTTCTTTCAGATGCAGGGCGCGGAAATCGCAAATCGTCCGGTGCGCCGGATAGTTCCCTGCGTCCAGCACCCGGAACGCCACATCTTCGTGCAGTTTTCTGGCCATCTTGCGCGATGAGAATACGCCGGTGGCATAGCCGTAGATCAGTACCTTGACCATCATTGCCGGATGAAACGGCTGATTTCCGGGACCGCCTTTGGCGTACTTCGCGTGAAAAGAAGACAGATCCAGAGAGTCGATCGTATCGCTGATGTAATATGCAAGGTGGCCTTCAGGCAGCCATTCTTGCCATGCGTGGGGCAGCAATATTTGCTGTTGCGGTTCGTAGGGCAGGTAGCTCGTTGTCATTGGGTTATCACCTTTGCGTCGATATCAACAGATATAACAACGGTGGACGGTTTTAGTTTCTGCTGCGCCGGCTTCTGGCGTCGTTTATTTGCAGATCACGGCATACGCCACTGGATTCCCGCCAAAGGCACGCGGGAACGACGTAAATTAGACGCGTTATCGTTCTGCCGCGCAGGCTCTTGGATTTATGGGCCACTTAATCGCTCCCGCACTCACTCAGCAAAAACATCGCCAATCAATCCACGTAACCACTGATTTCCCTGATCCTGGTTATATCTGCGGTGCCAAAAAATGTTGGTTTGCAATTCTGGTAAACGCAACGGCGAATGTTGATGATGAAGATTGAAAGGCAGCGCGGCGCTTTCGGCCAGTTTTTGGGGAACGGTGACCAGTAAATTACTGGTGCTGATGATATAAGGTACCGCCGTAAAATGCGGTACGCTGAATTTAACGTTTTTCAGAATTCCTGCCTTCACTAAATCCTGATTAATTCGGTCATACGGACTTTCGGTTGAATCGACCATCAAATGTTCTGCCGCTAAAAATTTTTTCAGGCTCAGCGTCTCCCCAGTCAATGGATGGTTGGCCCGCATCATCACCACATAGTTTTGTTTGAATAAACGCCGTTGATATAACGCTTCCGGTACCTCATTAAATGCACCGATGGCCAGATCAATTTTGCCAGCGCCCATCTCCGCCATTAAATCCAGTTGCGTCGTGCGAACTGTACTAATTTTTATCTGGGGCGCAACTTTTGTGCATTGTGCGATGAGTTTTGGCATGAAATAGAGTTCCGCCACATCAGTCAGAGCAATGTGAAAATGACGATTGCTGCTTGCTGCATCAAACAGTTCCTGTACATTCATGGCCTCTGTTATTCCATTTAACGCCAACCTGATCGGTTCCGCTAATCGTTCGGCAAATGGCGTCGGCTGCATGCCTTCTTTGGTGCGCACAAACAAGGGATCATCAAAACTTCGACGTAGCCTGGTCAGTGCGTTGCTGATAGCGGGTTGCGATAAATTTAATTTTTTTGCGACAGACGACACCTGGCGAAGTTGAACTAACTCATTAAAGACCACCAGAAGATTCAAATCGATATTACGCGGATCAATCATGACTGAATTCCTATTATTCATACTGTGAATGTACTGTATTTTTGTATTTATATCGCAAAATTGGGAAAGTTGCACTAAAGTTGTTGTACTCAATGTTTAGCAGTGATTACGACGGAAGAATGAACATGAATCTGAACTATCAAACAGGTTTTGGCAATGAATTTGCAACAGAAGCATTAACCGGGGCATTGCCGGTCGGGCAAAATTCCCCGCAACGTGCTGCATATGGTTTGTATGCAGAGCAAATTTCTGGCACTGCATTTACGGCGCCACGCAGTCATAATCGTCGCACTTGGATGTATCGAATTCGTCCGGCAGCCGTGCATCAGGAATTTGAACAAATTGATAATGGCTTGATCGTGAGTGATTTTACCCAGGTACCGGCCACGCCAAATCAACTACGCTGGAACCCTTTGCCAATGCCAGCTATCGCTACCGATTTTATTTCCGGATGGGTTACGATGGCAGGAACAGGATCTCCTGATGCTCAGACGGGGTGCGCGATTCATCTCTATGTTGCCAATGGCGATATGACTGACCGGTACTTTTATTCGGCTGATGGTGAATTATTAATCGTCCCGCAACAAGGTCGCCTGCTCATTAAAACTGAATTGGGTAATCTGGAAATTTCTCCGCAAGAAGTCGCACTGATTCCTCGTGGGATCCGCTTTCAGGTCATGCTGCCAGATGGCGTGGCGCGTGGCTATATCTGTGAAAATTTTGGCGGGGCATTGCGTTTGCCAGATCTGGGCGTAATCGGCTCGAACGGCCTGGCAAATCCGCGTGACTTTGACATTCCGGTAGCCGCGTATGAAGATAAAGAAGGCGATTTTGAATTGATCGCTAAATTCAGCGGAAATTGCTGGAAAGCCAAAATCGGTCATTCGCCGTTGGATGTCGTTGCGTGGCACGGAAACTATGCCCCATGCAAATACGATTTACGTCGCTTTAATACGATAGGCTCAATCAGTTATGATCACCCCGACCCATCAATCTTTTTGGTATTGCAATCTCAAAGTGATACACCGGGAGTTGATACGATTGATTTTGTGATTTTTCCGCCGCGTTGGTTAGCAGCAGAAAATACCTTCCGCCCACCTTGGTTTCATCGCAATATCGCTGCAGAGTTTATGGGTTTAATTCACGGTGCCTACGATGCCAAAGCAGAAGGATTTTTGCCTGGCGGTTCCAGTCTGCATAACTGTATGACAGGCCATGGACCCGATGAGCTTACGTTTGACAAAGCCTCGGTCATTGACACTTCCAAACCACACAAAGTAGCCGATACGATGGCCTTTATGTTTGAAACACGCACCATCTTGCGCCCAACCCGCTTTGCCATGGAATCGCAAGAACGCCAAAAAAACTATGCCGACTGCTGGCAAGGCTTGGTTAAACACTTCACTCCGGAACAGCGATAATGACGACAGCAATGACTACATTAGTGACTACCTTGAATGCGACGCACGATCCGCTATTAACCAGTTGGTTGGATTCTGCGAATCAGCCAGATCACGACTTCCCGATTCAAAATTTACCTTTTGGTGTTTTTACGACATCAAGTCAATCGCAGCCGCATATTGGTGTTGCCATTGGTGATGCGATTTTGGATTTGGCGGTGTTGGCACAAGAAGGTTTACTTGACTTGAAAGGTGCGTCTCCTGACCTGTTCGTGGCATCGAGTTTGAATGCATTTATTCAGTGTGGATCAACAATGTGGAGCTTGGTGCGCGCTCAGTTAAGTGATTTAATGCGGGCCGATAACCCGATCTTGCGCGACAACGACGCGTTGTGTATTCAGGCATTAATCGCTCAAAATGACGCCCGGATGTTGTTACCGGTCACAATTGGCGGCTACACCGATTTTTATTCATCCAAAGAACACGCGACCAATGTTGGCAGCATGTTTCGCGATCCTAAAAACGCCTTGTTACCGAATTGGCTTGAAATCCCTATTGGCTACAATGGGCGCGCATCATCAGTCATTGTGAGTGATACGCCGGTTCGTCGGCCGAATGGCCAAACAAAAGCGCCGACGCAAGAACGTCCTGAATTTGGTCCCTGCAAAAAACTGGATATCGAACTGGAAACCGGTTTCATCATTGGTCGTGGCAATGTAATGGGCGAACCGATTCGCTGTGAAGAGGCCGAGCAACATATTTTTGGCATGGTGCTGCTCAATGACTGGAGTGCGCGTGATATTCAAACGTGGGAATACGTGCCGCTCGGGCCCTTCAATTCCAAAATTTTTGCTACAACGATTTCACCGTGGATCGTCACCATGGAAGCGTTGGCACCATTTCGTGTAGCGTCGCCAACACAAGATCCACAACCGCTCAGTTATCTGCAGCATACGCAGGGCACTAATTACGGTGTCGATATCCACTTGAAAGTGCAGTTGAAGCCAGAACAAAGCAAGCAGGCCAGCACTATCTGCCGGACTAACTTTAAGCATATGTATTGGAGTATGGCGCAGCAACTTGCACACCATACGTCATCGGGTTGCAATACCCAAGTCGGGGATTTAATGGGTTCAGGAACCATCAGTGGCCCCACGCCTGATTCTTTCGGCAGCATGCTTGAACTAACGTGGAATGGCGCAAATCCCTTAGTTTTGGCTGATGGCACCACGCGTCAATTTATTCAGGATGGCGACGAACTGACACTCAGCGGCTGGGCTCAGGGATCAACCTATCGGGTTGGCTTTGGAGTGTGTCGCGGTAAAATTTTACCGGCTTTGCCTGTTTAGCTGTCGATTGCGCTTTTATAAAAACGGGGGCAGTCACTTATCTTTCGCCGTCATTCCCAGTCAGAACCTTGGGAATGACGGCGTTTTATAGCAGTCTGAATAATCCCTGCAATGCGGTGCTATCAGTCAGAAGTCAGCACAACTTTAACAGATGAATCAATGGCGCTTTTTTCGATATAACCGATCGTATTAGGATTTGAGGAAACTAATTTCTTCACCTCCGCAGCACTTGCCACTTCTTTGGGTGGTGTTCCTTTGCCGGAAAAAACTAATCGGGACCACGCTGATTTAACTTGCGCTTCGCTTTTTCCGGTAACTTTATCGTAGAACTTGGTGCGGATATCGCTGCCGGCGACCTGATCCAGAGGAAGTGCCGTATTCCCGTTGGGGAATTTGTCGGATTTTCCAAGAAAGATAGACGAAACCTGGTCGCTGGTCAGTGTGCTGATGTCACTTTTTGCCCCAACTACTACGGCAACTTGGGCAAAGGCAGATTGCGCGCAAAACAGGGCAACGAATAAACAGAGTGCCTTGATGAGATTTTTCATAATGTCCTCTCCCATTAAAATACAAAATCAACACAAAGGCTGAAAACGGATACATTGGTATTTACGCCGTAACTTCCCCCTTGTACGTTAATAAATAAGCCGCTCGAACCTGCAGGTACCCGAACTTGTTGGATTTCTGCCTTAACGTCATAGTTTTTTCCGACATCCCAGCGGACCCCGAGCGACGCCGTATTTTCTTTGGAACTCACCAAAAGAGAATTCGCCGCGCCAATCAAAACCGGCACCGTTCCTTGAATTATCGGCGGCAAAAGGGGAGATACCAGTGGTGATGTTACCGATGTTACGCTGTTGACATTGTGGCCAGAGAAACTGACATAAGGTGTAAGCTTCGCAACACGATATCCTAACGTTGTATACCAGGCAGTTATCGTGGGTACATAGGTGCTGGCGGTTTCCCTTTTAACGAGTTCGCCACTGAGAATCCAGTTGCCGTTGTCAACAATAGCGCCAAGGCTTGTAAAGGTGGCGAATTTATTATCGATAGTCAAATCATCGGAGATCGTTGCTAAGGATCCGAGGCCGGGCGCAGCCGACAATGCCGTTAATGACGAAGTCAATGTGTTAAATCCAGTCAGTCCGCCTCCACTGGTGCCTAGTCTTGTTTTTAGCCGTCCGAAGCGTAAAGTCAGGGGGCCATTTTCAGCAGAAAAGTTAATGCCTGCGATATTGTTGAGCAAAATATTTTCGTCACCTCCGGCATTTTCACCTGTCAATATGGATGCTTTCCCCAGCCACAATTGACCATTTAAGTTTGTATTGCCTATCGTTGTTTCATAAAGGATATCGCCACCATCAAACGAGCGTATCGGAACCAGTCCATAGACGTCGGAAGGGGTGCGTACTGATACGTTGGTATAGCCTACATTGCGAAAATCGCTGGTCATAAAAATTGGTGCGCCGATACGCCCCAGGCGCAAATCAAAGCCACCCCCCATTTTTAATTTGGCAAAAGCCCATTCAATATCCGGGTGGTAACTGCCGGCCGCATCCTGTTTTGAAAACAGCTGTAATGTCGCCGAAAAATCGTCGTTAAATTTGGCATCAAGCTGGCCTCCTGCTTTAGTATCCGGGCCAAAATCGGCGGTTTTGGTGGCACCATGTTTCTGAAGTGCAGTCGTATAAGTTCCATTGTCCGTATTAGTCTGCGCGGCACCTAATGTTCCAAACGCGGACAATGAAAAAATAGATGTTTTTTGTATTTGTGCTGCCTCCGACATGGTTGCATCGTCCGCGCAGGCATCAGCGGCAATTAAGACTGCCAGCAGGCCAACTCCGACACCGGAATAATTTCTAAACATAAATCTCTCTCCTTCACTTTTTATCTGATTGAACAATGCGCCGAAACATGTAATTCAACAATTTTTACTTTATGAAAAATAATTGCTTCAGGCAAGTTTATTTTTTTGTTTGAAATTAAAGAAGTGGGAACGCAACACAGGTCATTTTTATGTTGAACTAGTTGCTCAGGTGTTTTTTTGGATAAAAAGCGTGTTTGGGATGGGCGAAAAGTGCCTTGGCACGATTCGCGTAACGCTGTTGATGTGTTCGTTAATCATGAACATCAGCCAGTCAGAAAACTGCAGTTGGCAGAAATGGCGTATTCGCTTTTAAGAATGCTTCGTCAACTCTGCGTTATTACCCCTTAAAACGCAGTTCAAAGCCGATTGATTCGCGCGCTGCGCCCTTGGCCAGTTGCTCAAAATCATGAAGAGGAAGAGGGCGGCTGAACAGATAGCCTTGATAGGCAAAGCATCCTGCCTTGGCTAAGAACTCGCGCTGTTCCGTTGTTTCAACGCCTTCAGCGATGACGTTTAATCCTAAACTTTTACCGAGTGACACAATAGTCTTGGCAATTGCCGCGCCGTTAGGATCGCTGTGGACATCACGAATAAAGGATTGATCTATCTTTAACTGATCAAGTGGCAGGCGTTTGAGAAAGGACAACGACGAATAACCCGTGCCGAAATCATCCAGCGAAAAGCCAATTCCATGGGCTTTTAACGCCAACATTTTTTGGATAATATCATCTACATTTTCTACTAACATACTTTCGGTCAGCTCCAGCTTCAGACGATGTGGATTCGCCCCAGTGCGGCTGATTATCGTCATCACAGTATCGATAAAATCTGTCTGCCTGAATTGAAGCGCGCTGACATTAACGGCAAGTAGAAGCTTGCTCATTGCCGGAACTGCCCCCCATAATGCCAATTGATGACAGGCAGTTTCAAGAACCCAATTTCCTAACGGTAAAATCAGTCCGCTTTCTTCTGCAAAGGGAATAAATAAGGCGGGGGACATCATGCCCTGTGCAGGGTGTTTCCATCGCAGTAGTACCTCAGCACCAGTCAGTGTGGATTCACTGGTAAATTGCCCTTGGTAGTGCAGAATAAATTGTTGTTCATTCAGCGCTATCCGCAGATCTTCTTCCAGTGTTGCTTGCTGCTTCATGGCAGATTCCAAGCTTGGATCAAAGAAGCGGATTGTATTTCTGCCGGCTTTTTTGGACTTGTACATGGCAAGATCGGCATGTTTTAATAGTTCATCGATAGTCGATGTTTTTCCGTTAAACATGGCTACGCCAATACTTGCCGTGCTGTGATGGACGACGTCGTCCAGTTGATAGGTTTGGTTCAGCGCTTCCAGTAGTTTTAGGGAGGCAGCCTTGGCTTTGTTGGCGGCAATTTCGTCATCTGTTCCTAATCCGGTAAGCAGAATAACAAATTCGTCGCCGCCAAATCGGGCCACCGTATCGCCTTCACGAATACGCAGCATTAAGCATTCTGCGACCTGCTTTAAAACCAGGTCGCCTTTATGGTGGCCCAAGGTATCATTAATGTTTTTAAAGTGATCCAGGTCAATAAATAACAACGCGCCATGCTCGTCGTTGCGCGCAGAAATGGCAATAACCTGACTTAACCTGTCGAGCAATAGCGTTCGATTGGGAAGCCCGGTCAATTGATCAAAATAGGCCAATTCAAAGATTCGCTCTTCCCCTTTTTTACGTCCCGTTATATCTTCGCCGACGGCAATATAATGAGTGATTGCGCCATTTGATTGCCGGATAGGAGAAATGGTCGTGAACTGAATAAATTCCTGACCACTTTTGCTGAGATTTGATATTTCGCCTTGCCACGTTTCGCCACGTTTAATGGTTTTCCATAATTCGACAAATACGTTTGGCGCTGTTTTTTCGGACTTGATTATGCGCGGAGTTTGCCCGATCACTTCTTTGCGACTGTAACCGGTTTTCTGTGTGAAAGCGGCGTTGACGTATTCAATTTCCGAGTCCAGATTGGTGATAACGACAGAACCCGGGCTTTGCTCGACGGCCTGAAAAAGTTTAAACCGTTCGGTTTCAGTTTTCATTTTTTCAGTTAAATCACGGCCTAATGCGATCATTCTTCCGCCAGGCAAGTGCCCGGTAGTTAATTCAACACAGACGGCGGAGCCATTTTTATGGTTAAGCATCCATTCGCGGCGAGTAAATTTGGCGTTTTGGGTTAAGGCCAGATACTCCAATAATTCGTCTTCATGGTCTTCGCGAATGATGTCTGAAAAATAGAGATGCTTTATTTCGGAAGCTTTATACCCCGTTAATTTTCTGGCACTGGGGTTGGCGTAAATGAAATTGCCGGTGCTGTTGATTATCCAGATCGCATCCCCCGATTCTTCCAGTACGGATTGCAAATCTGTTTCGGCGACTTTATAAGTCGTAATGTCTTCTTGGGAGATGATTAAGCCCCCAATTTCGCCACTGTCAAATTTCCACGGCCTTGCCGAGCAACGCACCCAGCGTGGTGTTCCATTGCTTTGCGTCCACAGGAATTCCTTATTTTTAACGGAGATTCCTTCAAGAGCCTGTTGATGCAACGCTCTCCATTCGGATGAGCTGTCAGGATTGAGTGCGTAATAATTAAGCCCAATCAAATTTTCATTACTGCCGTGACCGTTTTCCTGCCGCCATTGCTCACTGCAGGCGAGGTAATTCATCGCAAGATCAACCATGACAATATTGATGGGTGCGTAGTGAATGAATCTCTGCTGTTGTTGTGAGTATTGTTCCGACGATAACGTTAAATTGGATTCGTTGATGGCAAGTTGCGCTGCGTCGGTTTGCTTTTTAATTAAATTTTCCAGCATGTTTAGAGTGATTAATTTTCCGGCGATGAGTATGAAACAAATGATCATTGTTTCGATAACGGCACGTGGTGTTCTAAAGGCGTCCGGGTAGGTAGCGAGAGCGGCAAACAGCGAAACTGCCAGTGCGATTAGTGCCACTCTGACGTTGCTTACGGCAAGCGCAAAAATAAAGGGCAGCCATATCCCCTGAGGAACCGATGAATTAAGGAAAGCATGTGAATCAAACAGGAACGGGATTGAGATTGTCATGGCAAGAATGGCAAGCTCAATGGCGTACTTGTGACCCTTTATGTACAGGTAAGCCAGTGCAAGCAGGATCAACGTGATCAGAGTAAGCAGGGTGGATGTTGCGAGTCCGATCGTGGCGTTAAGGAGATCAGGTAGTGTTGTGCTTGTCAGGTAAGTGGCCAGCAACGCAGCAAAATAAAACAACGCTCCAACATAAAAAGCCAGGAGTGTTAATCGATGAGGGCTTAAACGATCTTCAGATAGACGCATTTGCTCCTGCTTTGAAGTCATATTGCAAAGTTCAAACGTCGGGTTGCACCGGGAGTCTGTGCGGCAGAACGGAGCCAATTTTTCGCTTCGACTCGTTCTGCCGCGCAGGCTGCCACGCGGCAAGTATCTTTTCACTATACAATCATTTTAAGTGCAAGCAAGTATTTGCGGCTAGAAATGCGTTGTAATTTCTATTTTTACTAAATATCTGCACATTTGTGAACAAAAACGCGGAGAAGGTGCCGGCAAAAGGATTGTTCTTGAAAATTGTTTGACTATCGCAAAAATATACTCCCCCTGTTTTTATAAAAATTTTACGTATTCAATGGCTTTTAAGATGATTAATTTTTTAATTTTTAATAGTATATAAATTCGCCCATACGAAACATGGGCAATGGAGTATAAAAAATAAATAGATGCGGGAGTATCATCATATTAAATAACCTGCCTCTGTTTCGTATTGAACAGGTAGTTGTCTGCGCTGCATCACGGTATAATCCTGTTCTTCGTGTAACCCAGCAGATGCGTCAACCCGTTTCTGCGCCACTCCATTCTCTTTATGCTGATTCTGCCAGGCTCTAACGCCCTGTCTTCGTTCCGTACCCAAGGCCTCCTTCTTCGTTTGCAATCAATTGATGCGTCCATTAGCGCTGTAACGGGATGCTTTACTCATTTTATTGACAGCACTGCGGCGCTGTCCCTCGAAGAGACCATGCGCTTATCGGCGCTGCTCACCTATGGCGAAGCCTTCGTTGTTGATGCTGAATTGGAAAAAACGAGTGATTTATTTGTCGTTATTCCCCGTTTTGGTACGATTTCACCGTGGGCCAGTAAAGCAACAGACATCGCGCACAACTGCGGTATGACCCACATTAAGCGTATCGAACGTGGGATCAGTTATCGGGTACAGTTCAAAACTGGCTTGGTGTCGAGCTTGATTGAAGGTATTAAAAACAGCGGCAAAAAGCGTTCGGCCGCCTTAATCCAGCAAATTGCCGATTTATTGCACGACCGCATGACTGAAATCGTGCTGCAAAATGAAACGGATGCGCGGGGCTTATTTCAGGAGTTGACCGCCCAGCCGTTGGCCTATATCGATATATTGGCTGGTGGCGCTGCTGCCTTAAATGCCGCCAATGCAGAACTGGGCTTAGCGCTGTCAGACGATGAAATTGTGTATTTGTTCAACGCGTTCACCGAAGCCCGTCGCAATCCCACCGACGTCGAATTAATGATGTTTGCCCAAGCCAACAGCGAACATTGCCGCCATAAGATTTTTAACGCTGACTGGACTATTGACGGTGTTGAACAAGACATGTCGTTATTTGCCATGATCAAAAATACCCACCAATTGGCTCCTGGCGGCACGATTGTGGCGTATAGCGATAATTCATCTATCATCGAAGGTGCAACCGTTTCACGGTTTTATGCACGAGGCGCGATGGAAGGCAATGAATATCAGGCCAGTGATGAATTAACCCACACGTTGATGAAGGTGGAGACGCATAATCACCCCACCGCGATATCGCCGTTTCCTGGCGCATCGACCGGCGCAGGTGGTGAAATTCGCGATGAAGGCGCAACCGGTCGCGGATCAAAGCCCAAGGCGGGATTAACAGGATTTACGGTATCCAACCTGCGCTTGCCAGGCAATGTGCAGCCGTGGGAAAACAATGCGGACGTAGTTAATAAAAATGGCCTTGCCGCTGATGGAAACTATGGTAAGCCTGATCGTATTGCCAGCGCATTGCAGATTATGCTGGAAGGCCCGATTGGTGGCGCATCGTTTAATAATGAATTTGGCCGGCCAATTTTAGGCGGCTATTTCCGCACCTATGAACAAAATATTGCCGGGCAGGTAGCGGGTTACCATAAGCCAATCATGATTGCCGGTGGCATGGGCAGTATTTCTGATTTACATACGTTTAAAAACGCGTTGCCCGTTGGGAGTTTGCTGATTCAATTGGGCGGCCCCGGAATGCGTATCGGTATGGGCGGTTCTGCCGCTTCGTCTATGGCAACGGGCTCAAATACGGCTGATTTGGATTTTGATTCCGTGCAGCGGGGTAATCCAGAAATGGAACGTCGCGCCCAAGAAGTCATTAATGCGTGCTGGGCAATGGGTCGAGACAATATTATTTTGTCGATTCATGACGTTGGTGCCGGTGGACTGTCGAATGCTTTCCCTGAAATCACCAACGACGCCAAACGCGGCGCGCTGTTTGATTTACGCCAGATTCCGCTGGAAGAATCGGGCATGGCTCCCAAAGAAATCTGGAGTAATGAATCGCAAGAGCGCTATGTCCTGGCGATTTCCCCGGAACATCTGCCTTTGTTCAGCTATTATTGTCAGCGCGAGCGCTGCCTGTTTGCAGTAGTTGGCACGGCAACGGAAGAACGTCAATTAAAAGTAATCGATCCGCTACATAACAATACCCCCGTCGATATGCCGATGGATGTGTTGTTGGGCAAACCGCCTAAAATGCTGCGCGACGTTACAACGGTCACCACCAAATTCCCGGATATTAATTTAACCGGCATTGCATTGGCCGAGATTGCGCACAAGGTGTTGAGCCTGCCAACTGTGGGGGATAAATCATTTTTGATCACCATTGGTGATCGTAGCGTCGGTGCTATGTCTGTGCGCGATCAAATGGTTGGTCCGTGGCAGGTTCCGGTTGCTGATTGCGCCGTGACGGCGATGAGTTTTGACGGTTATTTAGGCGAAGCAATGGCCATGGGCGAACGCACTCCGTTGGCGGTTGTCAATGCGGCGGCTTCGGGTCGCATGGCCGTTGGTGAAACCATTACCAATATGGCTGCAGCGTCGATTGCATCCATTTCGGATATTAAATTGTCGGCAAACTGGATGGCCGCCTGCGGTCAGCCTGGGCAAGACGCCGCCCTGTTTGCGACAGTCAAAGCGGTAGGGATGGACTTATGCCCGGCGTTAGGTTTATCTATTCCGGTCGGCAAAGATTCGCTGTCGATGCGCACTACCTGGAGTGATCTTGATAGTGGCAGTGCTAAGTCAGTCACTTCACCGGTCTCATTAATTGTGTCGGGCTTTGCTCCGGTGACGGATATTCGCGCCAATTTAACGCCGCAGTTAAAGTGTGACGCTGGCGACACTGTGCTGATATTGATTGATTTGGGTCGCGGCAAAAATCGCCTCGCGGCATCAGCGTGTACGCAGGTTCTGCAGCAATTAGGCAATGATGTTCCGGATGTAGACAGTGCAGAAGATCTGAAAGGCCTGTTTAACGCGATTCAGCAATTAAACCGCGAACAAAAAATTCTTGCCTATCATGATCGTTCGGACGGCGGTTTATTCACTACCTTGTGCGAAATGTCTTTCGCCAGTCGCATGGGTCTGGATATTAATGTCGATATGTTGGCAATGGATATAGGCGAAGGTGCTGACGGTGGTGATGCCAAAAATTGGGCAGATCAAATTGCAGAACGTCGTAACGAGCAAACCATACGTGCTTTATTTAATGAAGAGCTAGGCGCGGTAATTCAAGTACGCACCGCTCAGCGATCGGAAGTGATGGATGTGTTGCGCGCCTATAAGTTGGGTGCATGCAGCCATATCATTGGCAAGCCGAATACGGGCGCAGACATTTTTATTACCCGCGACGCTAAAGAAATTTTCAGACAGGCTCGGGCTGAATTGCATCAAATTTGGAGTAAAACCAGCTGGCAAATGGCGCGTTTGCGCGACAATCCCGCTTGCGCTGATGCCGAATATGCGCGCATAGCAGACGCAACTGACTTGGGCATGCAGCCAACACTGAGCTTCGATCCGCAGCAGGATATTGCAGCTCCATTCATCGCAACCGGAGTTCGCCCACGCGTGGCAATTCTGCGTGAGCAGGGCGTTAATTCGCATGTTGAAACCGCTTACGTGATGCATAAATCAGGATTTACGGCGGTGGATGTCCATATGAGCGATTTAATTGCCGGCCGCACCCGATTAGCTGATTTTGCCGGATTGATCGCCGTTGGTGGGTTTTCGTATGGTGATGTTTTAGGTGCAGGTGAAGGCTGGGCAAAAACTATTTTATTTAATGCCCAATTAGCCGATCAATTTTCGGCCTTCTTCCAGCGCAAAGACACCTTTGGCTTAGGTATTTGCAATGGCTGCCAAATGCTCTCAAACTTAAAATCCATCATTCCTGGAGCACATGCCTGGCCTAAATTTACCCGGAACAAATCCGAGCAGTTCGAAGGTCGGTTTGTCATGGCCGAAGTGACCAGCAGCCCATCGATTTTCATGCAGGATATGGCTGGCACACAGACGCCGATTGTGGTTTCACACGGTGAAGGCTATGCCGATTTTTCTACTACCGGTAATTTACAGGAAGCACTGGTTGGATTGCGTTTTGTGGATAATTCAGGAAGTGCCACTGAAGTGTATCCGTATAATCCGAATGGTTCGCCTCAAGGAATTGCCGCAGTCACCACATCTGACGGGCGTTTTACCGCAATAATGCCGCACCCGGAACGTGTATATCGCACGGCGATTCATTCATGGAGTCCGGCAGGTTGGGGCGAAGATTCACCATGGATGCGCATGTTCCGCAATGCGCGTAAATGGGTTGGGTAATCGCTTTGACGCGATAAGATAAAAAAAGGCGCATCAACAGTGATGCGCCTTTTTTTTTGTACTTTTTCGTACTTTTTTAATATTACTGCGTCAGTACTATACCTTCGTACTAACTACATTCCCTGAGGTCGAAGATCCTTGCAATCCTTGCGATAGCGATTGTAAAAAACTGGTGAGAGTGGCATTTGAACCTGAAATTCCATCTGTTGACAGCAAAGTATTAAAGCTTGATTGCAACGCAGTCAATGCGGAGCTAGATGAACTTGATCCGCTGGTGGCTGCTGTGCTGCTGGTGCTGTCGGTAGCATCCGTTGCACTCGACGAACCAGAACCTGACGAAGCATTCAATTGCGATATCAAATCCTGAATGCCACTTTCTAATTTGCCTGCCCCGCCACCATGATGGTGGTGGTAGTGGCCCGTAGCTCCTGTCAGCGCAGAACTAGCCGCTGTTGTAGAAGCAGCCGAGGAAGCAGTCGATGCAGAAGCCGCCGTCACAGCTGACGTACTTGAGTCGCTCGCTGAAGTAGATGGTGCACTGGTTGAAGAAGACTGGCCACTGACTTGCGCTTGTATGGCTGCCAATAAATTCTGCATAAAAGCCGATAGCGCTTGTTCAGGTGACTCCGTTGACGAAGTCGATGACGAACCTGAGGCACTATTAGCAGACGTTGTGGCCGATGTGCCACTTGAGCCGTTCGTGCTGCTGGCAGAACTGGGTGATGTGACACCAAGCTGAGCAAGCGCGTTGCTGATGGCGCTAAAAAAACTGTTGCCACCACCGCTGTTGTTACCAACAGGGGCCGTGCCACTGGAATCCTGGCTTTGACTGTTGACCGATTGGCTTGCAAAAAACTGAGCGTACTCAACTGATTGGCTACCACCGAGAGCTGAAATAGACATAATGACCTCCAAAAACGCACTGTTAACGGCCTGTTGTCATGTTGCCATGCTGCAATAGACAATGCCGCGCTTCTTATTGGTTACGACATAAATTTTTTTTTATTGAGGACAATTTACATTATTTCTAAAAAAAATTTTTTGCCATCAAGGAATGAACAATAATTTATGGAATCAGTCTAGTTGATTAAGTCGAAATCCAAATGGCAGATAAGAAGTGGAAATACAACTCTGTTCGGCATAATTTCAATTTTCAATTTTTAATTTGCAGGACCAGCAAGTTCACTACCTTTCTAATGGCAATAAAAAAGGCATCTAAAAAGATGCCTTTTTTATTCTTAATGCCGAACTTGCAGACTATACCGTCTAAGCATCCAGCAAAACTATTATTTAATAACAGCTTTTTTACGCAACTCTTCTTGATAAGCTTGCAATTTCTTTTGTTGCAAGCCTTCGACGATTTGTTTTTTAACTTCTTCCAACGCCGGGATCTTGGCTGGGCGCACGTCATCAACTTTAATGACATGGAAACCATACTGAGATTGAACTGGCGTTTCAGTCATTTGACCTTTTTGCAAGCCTACCATCGCATCAGAGAACGGTTTCACAAATGCCGCTGGAGTAGCCCAATCCAAATCACCACCGTTATTAGCTGAGCCGGTATCTTTAGACTGCTTAGCTAATTCTTCAAAACTTGCGCCAGCTTTTAATTTGGCGATAATTGCTTTAGCTTCATCAGCCGTCGCAACTAATATATGACGAACGTGGTATTCCTTGTCACCAGCCTGTTGTTTAATGCGATCATATTCAGCGCTGATTTCAGCATCAGAAACGGGATGTTTAGTGATGAAATCATTCACCAAAGCACGAATCATGATGGATTGACGAGCAATTTCCAGCTGCGCTTTTACTTCGGTAGTTTTCGCCAAACCTAATTTGTCTGCTGCCTGAATCAAAATTTCACGCGTAATTAACTCATTTTTAACTTTGAGACGCAGATCAGGAGAATCTTGTGGAGCATTAGGTTGCGACGTAATCTGTTTAACCATTTCATCAACACGTGATGAAGGAATGGCCGTGCCATTTACTACAGCCACATTTTGTGCCAGGACAGGTGCAGTAGCAAAGGCTAGTAATACGAGCAATAAATGAGCAGGTTTAAAAGTCATTATGTATTCCTAAAATATGTTTTAAAAATAAAGCGTATAAATGATAAAAAATGATTGAAAATTAAGGTGCTTCCGAAGGAGCTAAAGCGGTGATTACTAAAGCATGTATATCTGTTTGCATCAAATCGCCAACGGCATCATACACCAGTCGGTGCCGTTCTATCCGTTTTATGCCGCTAAATTTTTCTGAAGAAATAGTTAGCCGGTAATGTCCTCCACCTGACGCAGATCCTGCATGTCCGGCATGCAGAGCCGATTCATCTTCAATGCGGCAAAGAACCGGGTTTAGTGTGGCTAAACGTTGTTGAATTTTAGCGATTCGATCCATGGAACCCTTGTTGTCCGATAAATTCATGAGGCTTCTTTGTCAGAATGCTTGTTATAGCGGGATAAAAATATAATTTGCAGCAATAAAAATACAAACATGAACCCCATACTGCCAAATAATTTGAAATTGACCCAGATACTGGTCGAAAAATTATAAGCAACCAGCAAATTCAAACACCCCATTCCAACAAAAAAAGCGATCCAAATAGCATTCAGCCTGCCCCATAGCGACTCTGGAATCGTCAGGTCTTCTTCTAATTTACCCAAAAATGTGCGTGTAAGATTTTTGTGCATAACAAACTGACTGATCATTAATGCCGCTGCATAGCTCCAATACAGCATGGTTGGCTTCCATTTTATGAATGTTTCATTATGGAAATAGACTGTCAGGCCACCAAAAACGCTCACCACTAGAACGGAAATCCATAACATACCATCCACTTTTTTACGGCGCAGTAATAAATAGGCAATTTGTGCCAGCGACGCGGTGATGGTGACGATGGTCGCCAACATAATGGGAGCTTGCAACAGAGTTGGCGCTCCGCCAGAAATCAGATCACCAAAATAAGTTTGTAAAAAAGTCTGCGCGGCATTGGCATGACCTTCACCCCACTTGAACATGGCAAAAAACAGAATGACGGGGAACAGATCAAATAAAATTTTCATAATAAATAAGGTTAAGCATTATGGTGCGGGGTCAAACCGCAACGATGCGGAGTTAATACAGTAACGCAGCCCAGTTGGTGGTGGCCCGTCCGGAAAAACATGACCTAAATGTGCGTCGCAGATATTACACACTATTTCAGTGCGTGTCATGCCGTGTGAATTATCATTTATTTCCCGCACATTTCCCGGGTTAATTGCAGTGAAGTAACTAGGCCAGCCGCAACCAGAATCAAATTTGGCATCGCTGGAAAATAACGGGGTGTTACAGCACACGCAGGTATAAATGCCGGGTTGGTGATGATCCCAATATTTGCCGGTAAACGCACGCTCGGTGTCGGCATGACGTGCCACCTGAAATTCTATCGGACTTAATTCGGCACGCCATTCCGCTTCGGATTTAATTACTTTTTTCATGTTGTAGCCTTGGGTTAAATTTAATCGTTAATCGTTAATCGTTAATCAATAATTACTAAGAAGAACAACTGACCGACAATGCGCGCCCCCAATCTGGGGCCAGATCTGCATAACGTTCATTGTCGGGTTGCTCATTGAACGGGTGCGCCAAGATCTGACGTAATTGTTCAATTTCCGAAAAATCCTTGCGCTGCGCCGCTTCGATTGCCTCTTGGGCCAAATAGTTTCTTAAAATAAATTTTGGATTAGCGCGCTGCATCGAACTTCTACGTACGTCGTCACTGGCGTTTTCCTTGCTTAATCGGAGGCGATATTGACTAAGCCAAGCATCAAAGGAGGCGCGATCTATGCACAAATCGCGCAAGTGATTATCCATACTGGTGTCGTCCGATTTGAAATTGCATAGTCGCCGGAAAAAGACCGTGAAATCAAGTTGATTGATTTTCATCATGTCCAACATGTTTCGGATCAATTCATTATCTTCAGCAAGTTCAGCGTTTAATCCAAGTTTGGCATGCCAACAGGCAGACAGTTTGGCTTGATAGTCAGATTCAAAATGTGCCAGAGCTGCGGTGGTTTCATCCACGGAGCCAATTAATGGCAGCAATGCCTGCCCGAGCGCATGGCAATTCCACTGCACAATTTGCGGCTGCATAGCGTAAGAATAGCGGCCTTGATCATCGCTATGATTGCAGATGTGATGCGGATTAAAGGATTCCATAAAACCGAAGGGACCGTAATCAAGTGTCAGTCCCAGAATCGACATATTGTCGGTGTTCAGCACCCCATGCATAAAGCCGACAGTCTGCCAGTGAGCCACAAGATGCGCCGTGCGTTGAGTCACTTCGCGCAGGAATGCAGCGTAGGGGTTTGTTAAGCCAGACAATTCAGTGTAATGATGTTCAATAACGAAATCAGCGAGTTTTTTTAAGGACGTAAAATCATTCCGATAATACCAATGCTCAAAGGAGCCAAAGCGCACAAAACTGGGCGCTAGTCGAGTAACAACCGCCGTTGTTTCGGGCTGTTCGCGCATTACCCAAGAATCGGAACCGGTAATACATAAAGCGCGTGTTGTTGGAATACCCAACCCTGCCATTGCTTCCGAACATAAGAATTCCCGTATTGATGAGCGCAGCACAGCGCGACCATCACCTCGGCGAGAATAGGGCGTAGCTCCAGCGCCTTTTAACTGCACTTCCAAGCCCGCTAATTCACCCAATAAAATCGCCCGACCGTCACCGAGTTGCCCCGCCCAGACACCGAATTGATGGCCAGAATACACGGTAGCGCGTGGCTGACATTGAGAAGGTAGTTGGTTGCCGGTAAATAAATCAATAAAGTCTACGCTGTTTGCCTGTTCGGGTGAAATTCCACACAATGCCAAACCAGTCGGACTGGTTGCCACGAGATACGGCGCGGATAACGGCGTGGGCGACTGCAAGGATGAAAATGCGTCTCCTAATACACCGAAAGAATCTGAAAACGAAAGTTCATCAAAAAGAGTGGGCATGGTGAGGGCAATTAATATGCCGTGTCAGGGTTTAAAACGATGATTATAAACAAAACCGCGAAGGTTCACTTTGAGGCGACTGATGTTCAGTTTAGGAGTAGGTTCAGTGGATTTGTGCACTACCTGAAAATCGATCGAAAGCCTGAGCAGGCTTAATGTTCTTTGGCGTTCATTAATGCAATAAGTAAGGCACTAAGTAGTTCCCCGATTGCTAATATTACTAATTGTGCTGCCATTAAGGTAACACGATAATGTGGCCAACGCGAAGGCTTGGCAATCAATGTCATCAATAAAAATAACAACTTTTATGAGGGAATTCACCGAAGAGCGCCGACGTAGTTGATCTTTAAACCAATTTTTATGCGCTGGAAGGCTCGTTCTGCCAGCTTAAAGAATCGGGTCGCAGCAAGAAAAAAATCTATTTTTTTCGACTCAATTCAGCGCCTCTTTTATCACTATATCAATGCAAAATTATGAGCTTCCCGCCTGCAAATAGATTTACTAGCGTTCCAACAATGCCTAATGAGCGTTTATTTTTAAAAACGAGGGAAGAGGATCGTCTATCTTTCGACAAGGTGCGTGCTAACGTGCTGATGGACTTTGTCGCAAAAGGTGAATACTCGTCTTTGATAAATATGGATTGCTCAACACAGGCTAACCGCGACGCGCTGGCGAATGCCCATCGTGATCTTAGGTGTATTCTTGCCGTACTTTCCAGTATAGAAACTAGAGAAAATGGCGGAAAAAATGTGCCAGGATTGGTTGAGTTTAGTATCGGTGAAACTAAATTGAGTTATAGAGCCGGCGAAGGAATTACAGGGCTTTATGAAAATAGTTCCGGAGATCCGAAAATATATTTAATTGATCGTAATGCAGCTGTTAGGGCTCAAATTGGCATTAGGGCCTATTTATCGGAACATGCGCAAGAAGTTCAAGTTGGCGAAAACGTTGGTGAGGAAGAGGAGGCCCGGCTTGGTAGTTATCTGAGCCAAGTTGAAAATCCCAAAGGAACGGTAGACGAGTATGCTCGGACAAAAAAATGGTTGATGAAGCAGTAGATTCTTGGGCTGAAAAAGTGATGCTCGATGTCGGTGTGGCGGCCTCGTATGTCAGAATTAGATTTAATGCTATGGCAGGCGGCTATGAAAGCCGCGCTGAATATATTGCTGAAAAACTTCATTATCACAACTGGCACAATCCCGAATTTGATAGGAGCGAGTTCGTCAAAGGTCTCGTTGCTAGTGACATCGATATGTTGACCAAAATTCCATTTAACCAAAACAAACTCGACGAAAGTGGAAAAATGGCCTTGTGCAATCAGCAATTCTCAGTGAAGAATTTTCTCTTTTAAAATCAATGGGTTACAAACTTGGCTTTCGCAAACTTTTTTGTTATTTATCCTTATTTTTCAACAAGTTAGCCAATTTCTCACTGAGAATAGTTGTTGTGCAATGCAATTGCGGTCGATTTTTAAGCGAATTTTTATACGTTGAAGAGCCGGTGTTGCGAGCGGCAACATCGGGTGGCGACAGCAAAATAAACTAATTTTTTGAATCGACTCAATCTTCCTTTTTTACTACATTTAATTATTATCATGCCATTTATTTCTGAAACTATATTTACTCGCACTCCACGTATGCCAAATGAAACTCAGTTTTATAAAACGAATAAAAATTCGGATGCTGCTTTTGATATTGAGCGAGCGAAGGTGCTAATTGCGTTGGTGAAAGAAGAACGCGGCGAATTTTTAACGCTTAGAGACATTAAGAAGGGCTCCAATCAGTCAATTTGTGCTGAAATCGATTCCGCTCATCATGATCTTAAGAGCATACTTTTTGCCCTTTCGTCGTTAGAAAGTAGAGAAAACGGAGACTCAGGGGTGATGCCCTCGTTCATAGAAATTAAGATTGGTGACGGTAAAGTGTTGTATAAGCCCGGCGATGGAGTTTTTACGCCTTATCAAGCTGCTGCTGCGAGTTCGAAAATTTTTGACTTGGGTCGGAGGGAGGCCATTCGTGCTCAAATAAATACTCTTAACTATTTAAATGAATGCGCGCCGGATCTGATTAAATCTGAGGAACATCAACTCCTGCTTGGTAGCCTTCTTTGCCAGATTGAAGAATTTAAAGAGGAGAATAATAGTAATAATATCGATTTGACAGTCATGGTCAATAAAGCAGTAGATGCTTGGGCTACAAAGATGAACTACAAAAGGGACGAAGCAACAGCGTCAATTAGGATCGATTTCAACGCCATGGCTGGCGGATACGTAAGTCGCAGCGAGTATATTCAGGAACAGCTTCTGTACCACAACTGGAACGATCCCCAATTTGATAAAAACGACTTCGTCAAAGGCCTTACCAAATCCGATTTATGCCAAATAGGAGCTAGCAGAAAGTTAAGCCCGGAAGAAAAAAAATTGATTGAAACTCCATTCGGTGATGAATTAAGTGATGTTGAAAAGCTGGGTTTATGCAATGAAATCGCCAACTTAAATTTAAAAGAATATAAAGCACCACCGAGGAATCTCGCGCCTTTTGAGTATTCCGTTCTTGGATGCATAAAAAATTATTTGATTGCGTTTTTTAAAATGGAAAGCGTCAACTCCTATCTGAAAAATCGTATTGCAACAGATTGGAGTACGTTTTCTCAAGGCGAAAAAGAAGAATTTGTAAGTTGCTTCAGCGGCCGCGATATGGCAAGGTTAATTGGTATTGATCCTTCGTCTCCGGTCCCAAATATGCCATTGGATGAAAAATTATTTCTTATAGACGCGCTTGCTCAGCAATCTCTTGCTGAGCAATCTGGCGATGAAATTTTTGACTTTATCGATCATGCAAAACAATTCTATAGACCTTCAACGGCTGGTGCTGATAAAAAATGGGCCATTAAAGAAAAAAGTCAGTTGATCGGTGAATTGCAACTATCAGATGAGGAAGAATCTGCATTAGAACTTATCGCTACAAATAGTGGAGACGTTTTGATGGGGTACTCTGCACAAGGTGGATTTCGGATGCCGCATCCATTGGTAGAAACTTTTCTAAGAGGACATTTCGACGCTACTGCTACACAGGGTCAACGTGACGGAACAGCGAAAAAGATCAACCGCTACGATGAGTCTCTGGTCAGATACACAAGATATATATCGGAGAAAGTTTTTTTTGATTCGGTCATCATGTCAATTTTCTTGACACAGGCCAAGCCGAACGGAACCCATCAACCAGTACTCAGTTCGCTGAATTCAGCGCTTTCACTCCCGGGGTTAAAGAATAAGCTGAAGTCTGACGGCAGCAGCGTTCGTTCTGAAGTGCTTAGTATTACCGCGAAATCAACGCGATTCTATCCAGTCAAGTCATTTTCAGATGAAGCCGCGCATAATCCCGACGGTGAAGGACGAAAAGACGTGGCTAGTCCCAGTGAGACAGGTGAACCATCAGCCGATCAACCAAGTGAAGAGGGAGCAAAACGATCATCCAGTCAAGAGACGTTGTATCATACAAAAAGTGGCCACAATGAAGGCGGCGCCACCAGAATTTCAGGAGAAAATCGTGAAACCATTGAATCCTAAATGGGGCCGCATGAAAGCGGTAGGTATTTTTCTGGCCGGAGAAATTCTGCCAACGATATGGGTAACTAGTTACGTTAATACGCCGACATTGCAAGCGGATTCTTAAGATTTTTGGTGCTGTGCAACTTTGCGCCAAACACCTCTTTAAGGGTATTCGTAACCTGTTACAAGCAGATTAGTTGCAAGCAGCTAAAAGCCACATTCAACATCGGCTACACTTTCATCCCCGCAAAAAAACGAGAATCCTAATTCAAGATTCTCGTTTTTTATGTAAAGTAAATAAATCCAAACAAGTTCAATCTAAGCCAATACCGCACCCAACGATTCGCATCCTTGCAGCAAGAAACTCAAGCCGATCACCAAGACCAGTTCACCTTCTGCCGACCGTGCTGTGCCGGTAATGCCCGGTGTGCTGATGCAGGTCAGTGGTTTGATGACCAGGTCTGATGTGCCATCCACAGATTCCAGTGCCAGAATATACGGATTGTCTGCCGCAATAACGATACCAACTCGCTCGGTGCAGGCTTCATAACCAAGAATGCTGGCTAAAGAGCGAACAGGTAGCGGAATACCCTGGTCACGCAAAACCGCAGAGCCGCCGACGGTTTCATAGACTTCCGGTAATTCAACAACGCGCTGAACAACGGCCATCGGTAACGCTAAGGACGCGCTGGACGTTCTGACCAGCATGGTTGGTACAATTGACAGTTCAATCGGCAGGCGTATTAAAAAGGTAGTGCCCGTGCCCAGGTTGGACGTAATCCGAATATCGCCGCGATGTTTTTCAACTGCCGTTTTTACCACGTCCATACCAACACCACGCCCCGAAACACTGGAGGCCACTTCTTTGGTGGAAAATCCCGGTAAAAACACTAATTGATACGCTTCTTCATGACTACGTGCATCATTTTCGCCAATTAACCCTTTGGCTATAGCGATGTTGCGCAGACGATTGGCGTCCATGCCTTTGCCGTCATCGGTTACTTCAATCATGACGCTGCTGGCTTCTTGCCACGCTTTTAATGAAATAACGGATTTGGCCGGCTTTTTGGTTAAAGCGCGCTCATCACGGTTTTCGATACCATGATCAAGCGAATTGCGCAGCATATGCACCAACGGATCGTACAAACTATCAACGACAACCCGATCAACTTCGGTTTCTGCACCGGAAATTTGTAAATCGACGTCTTTTTCAAGATCTTTGGCAAGTTCTCTGACCAGGCGTGGAAACTTTTGAAATAACCGGCCAACAGGTTGCATCCGTGTTGCCAGGGAAGCGCGTTGTAATTCAGTTGAGTAGCGAGAAGCTCGGGACAGTGTTTCAGATAGCGCCGTCATTAAGATGGTTGCGTTGTCATCAAATTTAAACTGCGCTAATTTTTCAAGCAAGACGCCAGCCTGATTGGCTGCCTGTACAGATTCGCCGGCAACTTCAAGTAGCACGTCAAGCTTGACTGCGTCAATACGAATGCTTTCTTCTTTTGGTGGCGGCGCATTCTGTTTTACTTCGGCCGAGCTCACTTTAACGATGGGCGCAGTGCTAGCAGTCGCAGCAGTAGTTGATGCCGGTTTGCCTGTGCCTGACGGCGGTGCCACGCTTGCAGCAGGTACGGTACCAGGCGGCACTACGGCCAGATAATAGGCGTTCCAGTCGATACCATCTTCGCCGACCTGACTTGCTGGCGCGGTAGCGACTGCCGCTGATGATGATTCAGCCGCGGGCACCAAAGGCGCAGCTTTGCCTTCAATGGCGTTGGTCAAAATCACTTCTAAGGCATGGGGCATCAGCGATAATTGATCAGGAGCCACGCCGTTATGCAGTGCTTTGAGCTGATCCGCAACAAATCCACTGGCCTCTAAAGCGGCTTCAATGGCTATCAGCGTGACCGGTGCTTTGCCGGTTCTGAGGGCATCAAATAAATTTTCGGTCAAATGGCAAGCTTCTACCATGGCGGTCAAATTCATGAAACCCGCACCACCTTTAATGGTGTGGAACGACCGAAAAACAGCATTTAAGGTTTGCATGTCATCCGGGTTGCGCTCTAGCGAGAGCAAATGTTCTTCTACATTCGTTGCGAGGTCTAAGGCCTCAACAACGAATTCTTTGAGCATGTCATCATCCATTAGAAACCCAGACTATCAAGTAGATTATCTACGTCGTCCTGTTCCATTGCTGAAGCAGGCGCTGACGGGCCACTCATCAAATCAACCGCTTTTTCTCTGACGGATGATGGTGCGTTATCGATCAAGATTTGTGCAAGTTCACGTTCCACGGCGGTGGTAATAGTAACAACTTTTTTGATTAATTGGCCAGTCAAATCCTGGAAGTCCTGCGACATCATGATACTGAGCAGTCGAGCTTTTTCTTCTTCTGTCGATATAATGGCGTCCTTGGCAAATGCGCGCGAATCATTGGCCAGTTTTTTAAACGCTTCGATGCTCATTTGACCGGCGAATAAACTCGTCCAGCGGTCGTCAATGTCTTTGGCTTTTTTTGCAAGTACATCTTGCGCCGGCATGCCTTCATCCGTGGCGTTCAGTACTTTATTGGCAGCTTGTTCTGTCAACGTGGCGATGTGTTCGAGACGCCCGTGTGCGTCGGTAATTTGGGAGGTAACATCCGCTAAAGAGCGGTCATAACCAAGTTCGCGCATCGAATCGTGGAGGATGCGGACAACCCCGCCTAAACGTTCAAATATGGGCCTGTTTGGGTTGGAATCCAAGACCAGTCCGTCGTGTTCGGAAGAAACACTGATTTCAGTTTTGGAGTCAGGTTTAAACTCGCTCGTTGAAGTTGAAACGGCTGGCGCGGATTGAATAGTGGCAGTTTGATTTGCCATCTGTTCAAATAGTGCTTCTAGATCTTCGTCAGAGTCGTTCATAGTCCCATTATCTCCATTGTTAGGCGAAAAACGCCTCAATTCATCAAATTTAAACTGCTATGTTATCTATATTTAAATCTCAAATTCGTTACGTTAGTGACTTTAAGAAACTAATATTAGTGATAGGACTTACGCAAAGTCACGCCAGCGGTGTTGCGCTGTCCTTGCCGTACTGAAGTACTGTCCGCGTCGGCGCGCCTTGCTGGCGCAATTTTGCGTAAGTCCTAAGTGAGTAATTTACATTTAACAGCATATGCGATTGATTATTAAAAACAACTATAAATTCATTCAAGAAACAAATAACCAACACTAAGTTGACGTAGATCTTCGTTAATCTCCGTAAGACTTTAAAAAAATCTCAGGCAACATAATCTGGAACAAACCGAGTTGTGCCACTTTTTTGGCACATTTTAACAACGCTTTATCTTTAGTGATTAAGTGTGTCGCCATACTATCACGCGCTAATTCCAAAAATTGTTGATCATCCGGATCGCTGCAAATTGGTAGTTTTATATTAGTCGAAAAATTAGGATTGGCGCAATGAATTAATTTATCAAAAGCAATAATGATGGCGGGGCGACTTTCATCCGTGATGGGCAGTTGCTTATAATGCAGCACGGCCAACCATTCGTCGCGACAACTATTTTTTGTGATGGCTTCAAATTTGCCACTGTGCAAGCCCGCCAGCAATGCGGCCCACCGCGAATCATGAAATACGAACAGGTCAAGACAGACATTGGTGTCTAATACCAAAACCGGGCGGCTATCCGCCGATTTAGGTATCATGCGCTACCTTCTTTTGAGTCATTCATCATGTTAATTGCGTTATCTCCGGCAAAATCGTTAGACTACAGTACTCCAACGCCATATTCTGACGCAATTCCAGTAAGTTTGCCCAGTTTTATGTTGCAATCCGCACAGTTAATTGATTTGTTAATAAAATTAAATTCGCTTGAATTGATGGAGTTGATGGGTATTTCTGAGCCCTTGGCCGTATTAAATAAGCAGCGTTATGCCGCATGGGTCATGGCTCCAATCCCGTTGCAATCAACACCATCGTCACAAATGATGCAATTGCCGCAGGCAAAAGCAGCGATTTTCGCCTTTAATGGCGATGTGTATGAAGGATTGGATGCGTATTCTCTTAATTTAAAGCAACTAAATTACGTACAAAAACATACACGGATATTATCTGGCTTATATGGCGTATTGCGGCCGTTTGACTTGTTACAGGCTTATCGGTTGGAAATGGGCACGCGGTTAGCGAACAGCAAGGGTGCTAATTTATATGCTTTTTGGGGCGACACGATTGCGCATACCCTGCGTGAAGATCTGGATGGACACAAATCGAACGTCGTCATTAATTTAGCGTCGGATGAATATTTTAAGTCCGTGCGACTATCGGCTCTGAACGTGAAGGTCATCACTCCGGTTTTTCAGGACTGGAAAAATGATCGCTATAAAATTATTTCGTTTTATGCAAAACGGGCACGTGGTTTGATGGCACGCTATTGCGCACAGCACCAAATCACCAATCCAGAAAAATTAAAACAGTTTGATCTGGAGGGTTATGCCTTTGACCCAGAGCATTCAGAACAAAATCAATGGGTATTTCGTCGCAGGTTAGCTGCCTGACGTAAAATACCGCTTTTATAGAACGTTAAGTCGATGAATACAGCACTTTATCCATGGCAGCATCAGGCTTGGGCGCAACTGCAACAGATGCAGGGGCGTTGGCCGCATGCTATTTTGCTGCATGGGCCGGATGGTATTGGTAAGTCCGTGTTGGCGGAATGGCTGGCGCAATCTTTATTGTGTGAATCGCCACTGCCAGATGGACATGCCTGTGGTACCTGCCTTTCCTGTGGCTGGTTCAGCCAGTACAGTCATCCCGATTATCGTCGTATGCGCCCGGAAATATTAGAAACGGAAACGTCTGATTCGGATGCCGACGAAGGGGCGAGCAAATCATCCAGCAAGGTGGCCAAAGCGCCGTCCAAAGAAATTGTCATCAGTCAAGTGCGCAGCCTGTCTAATTTTTTGACGATGTCGACCCACCGCCACGGCAAGCGGGTGATCGTTATTTATCCGGCTCAAACGATGAATGTCGCAGCAGCCAATGCACTGCTCAAATCGTTGGAAGAACCGGGTCCCAATACCGTTTTTATTCTGGTTGCCTGCACCGTCGATTCGTTACTGCCCACCATGGTATCCCGTTGTCGCCAATTTGCACTGGCGATGCCTGAAAGGGGCCAGGCAATGAGTTGGTTAATGCAACAAAAGATCAGTACTCCTGAGCAATTTTTGGCCGAACAAGGGGGCGCTCCCTTGGCGGCCTTCGCGGCTTCGCAATCCGATACACATGAACAACAACATGAATTTTTGCTTAATTTGCAACGACCTGATCTCGACAGCGCCTTAAAAATAGCCGATAAATTGCAAAAAACAGCGATTCCTTTGATTCTTTCTTGGTTGCAACGTTGGTTGTACGATGTTTTTTCCTTTAAGTTAACCGGGAAAATCCGTTATTATCCGCGTTACCATAAAGAAATAGAGGCATTGTCTAAAACAGTAACGTTGCCAGCCTTAATGAAGTTGCTCAATACCACCACAGAAAGACGGCTGGTCGCTGAGCATCCGCTCAATGCCAAATTACTTATTGAAGAAATATTGCTGGACTATATTGCTTTGTGTAAAAATTACAGATAGAACACAGTTAAGTTGGCACTGACAGTAATTTAAGCTTATTGGTCACCTTATTGGCTTAAAACTAAGTACAAATACCATCACGGTAGGGACGTTTCCCTGGAAAGAATCACATGGCAGATATGAATGTTTCACCGGCATTTGCAGCCACAACGTCGCGGCCATCGGTACTTTCCTTAGTTATTAAAGAAAAGGCGGCACTTTATTCTGCATTTATGCCGTATTTAAAGAATGCTGGAATTTTTGTTCCAACCAATAAAAACTACAATCTGGGCGATGAGATTTATTTGATTCTGACGTTGTTGGACGATCCAAATAAATATCCGATTGCCGGAAAAGTTGCCTGGATTACGCCGTCCACAGCAGGAAACAATAAATCGCAGGGGATTGGCGTTCATTTCCCCGGGGATGAAAGCGGAATCCGGATCAAACAACGGATTGAAGAATTGCTCGGTTCTGCGCTACGCTCTACCCGAATCACACATACGTTGTAACTGTCGCTGGTTTACTATTGCGCTTGCCATGAGAACTCTTTTGTTTTTTCGTTGTTTCTGCTGGGGTACAGAGTAGGTATGGTGGCCCCCAGCCTAAATAGCGACCTTTGCTTCACCCTTTAGCGCACCATCAATGAACATGGCTCTCCATCGTATCGCAGTACAAAATGACCTGGCTGATATTGTTGCCATTTACAATTCGACCATTTCGTCACGACTGGTGACGGCCGACTTGGACGAAGTCAGCGTTGCTTCACGTCAGGCTTGGTTTGATGAACATTCGCCTGAAAAACGACCTTTGTGGGTTTTGGAGTTGGATCAGGGGCAGGGCAGGCAAATTTTAGGTTGGTTGTCGTTCTCAAATTTTTATGGGCGGCCTGCCTACGCGGGAACCGCCGAATTGTCTGTCTATCTGCATCCCGACGCACGTGGTAAGGGTTTAGGTACTTATTGTTTAAAACTGGCAGAATCACAGGCGCCGCTTGTTGGCGTTCACACCTTGCTTGGTTTTATTTTTGGGCACAACGCGCCAAGCATGCGTTTATTTGAAAAATTGGGTTATCGCAAATGGGCAGAACTGCCGAAAGTGGCAAATTTGGATGGCATTGAGCGGGACCTGATTATTTTCGGTAAGCGCGTAGCGTAGTTGGAAAATTAAGTGCATTGTTAAATTGAGAATACTCAGGCATCTGATTAATAATTATGCTCTGATGCCTATAGATTAAATGCGCAATTTTGCGTAAGTCCTAATACTCTTAAAAAATGTCTTTTCAATGCAGCTGAAACCCATTGGATACGTTCAATTTTTAGTAACTATTCAGCCCGCTATAATAGGAACCCGTTCGCTCAG